>LDZS01002679.1_pt1 | contig 22818 bp, 19 predicted proteins | sample 615471 | NCBI WGS metagenome assembly LDZS01 (sample SAMN03408295, study PRJNA278302) | terrestrial metagenome | isolation source: oil reservoir sample K3 | place: USA: Alaska, North Slope, Kuparuk formation | collected 2013
CGGCCCCCGCGCCCGCCGCGGGCCACAACCACCTCCTGGCCGTCTTCGACCAGGTCGGCCAGCACTTCTCCCGTCGCGGCGTCCCGCACGACCGTCCCGACCGGCACCCGCAGGACCAGGTTCTCCCCGTCCCTGCCGTGCATGTTCTTGCCCATGCCGTGGCCGCCGCGCTCCGCCTTGTAATGGCGCCGGTAACGGAGGTCGACGAGCGTCGCGAGTTGCGCGTCGGCGTGCAGGACAACGCTCCCGCCGTTGCCGCCGTCGCCCCCCGCCGGCCCGCCGCGCGGCACGTATTTTTCGCGCCGGAAGGCAACGCAGCCGTTGCCCCCGTCGCCGCCCTTGACGTATATCCTGGCCTCGTCGTAAAACATGTCTTTCCTATTCTTCCACATCCCGCCGGACGGCATCCGCCGTTACCGGCAACGTCACCAGCAGGACCGTTGCCCCGTCCTCATTTGCGACCTGCACGCTCCCGGCCGGCGCCGCATCGAAACACGAGGCACAGTTCCGGGTCGCGCCAACCGTCTTCTCCTCGTCTCCCGGCAGGGTGATGCGGACGCGATATGCCCCATCATCCACTTCCACCGCAATGCGGACGGGCTTGTCCACTCCTTCCAGGAGCGCCAGCTGCCGGCCCAGCACGTCCAGGCCGCGGGCCAAAACGGCGGCAAGGCCATCGTCCCGCGGTGCCCGCACGGTTCCTGCCTCCGCCACCTGGAGCCGGTACGGAATACCAAAGCGGGAGAGCCACTGCAGGAAACCGAAGACTCCCGCGGCGAGGCCCGGATGACCGATCCGGGCCAGGCGGCCGATCTCCTTTATCTGGTCGCTCACTTCGTGGACGTAAGCGCGAATGCGTTCCGTTTTTTGCAACTGGGACAGGCCGGAGATCACCTGGAGGTGGTTTAAGATGTCGTGGCACAGCACCCGGATGTAACGCAGAAAAACCTCTTGCATATTATTCACCCCGGCATCCTATTTCGCGCCCGGCTGCCCTCTATCCTTCAGGACACTCACCGGCGCGCCACAGGTAGTCCAGGAAGGTTTCGACCTCGGCCGCAAAGGCCGCATGGATATCGGGAAGTTCCAGCGCCATTGCTAACAGCTCCTGGGCCACCGGACGGGCATCGCCGAAAAGCCTCGCGCCGGCACAAAACGTCCTGCACGCGTCCAGCCGCTCGTAAAGCGGACGGCTAAGGACTGCCGGTCGCACGCCGGGCAGGTCCTGTGCCATCCGCCGGAGAACCTCCTTGCCCCAGTTCCTATCGCCTGAAGCAAAATGGTCTACCTCCGCGAGTACCCGCAGGAGGATGTCCTCCACGCCGGCGTAAAAAGACTGCACGTAGTGCAATAACCCCGCCTGCTCCAGGGAAGAAAATGCCGTGGGGGACCGACCACGCACTGCCGCGCCGACCTGGCTTGCTACCCGCCCGAGACACTCCAACTGCTCTTGTAACTCCTTTGTCAGCCGGCACAGCGCCGGGCGTGAGCGCAAAATCATGCCAACACCTCCTGTATCCGGTGGAGGGCGACGCACGCCGCCTGCTCCCCGGCCTTGATGCACTGCGGAACGCGGTGGAAATCCCACGGGCGAATCCCTTCCAGGGGGGGCTTGATGACGACGTCGGCATACGTTTCCAGTTCCTTCTGCGTACCCTCGGACAGGGCCAGATCCCAGGCCTCGCTGAGAAGGTCGACGATATCGCTCACCGGGCGGCAGGCCTCGGGGCGTTCGCCCAGGTCCACGGCCACCACCACATCCACCCCCGCCAGCCGGACCGCCTCCGCCGGCACCCCCTCGCGCACACCCCCGTCGACCAGCACCATGCCGTCCCGCCGCACCGGTTCGAAGAGGCCGGGCACGGCGCAGCTCGCCCTTACCGCTTCGGCCACGGGGGTGCGCGCCAGCCGGACGAACTCGTCGCGGACCAGGGGGGTTGGCGCAAATACCACCCGCCGGCCGCAAACAATGTCGGTCGCGGTAACCACCAGGGGTATGCTCAAATCGTCGAACCGCCTGTCGCCCAGAAGTGATTGCAGAAACGCCAAAAGCCTCGCCCCGGGCAGCAGGCCCAGCGGCGCCCCCGTCTGCTCCCGCCCGCCCAGGCGGCGCAAGAGACTGACAAGCAGCCGGTAAAGGTTGACGAGTCCGAACAGCGGTCCGCCGTCCAGGACGTCCCCCGGCTTCAGCGACAACACCGCCCTCTCCATCTCCGGCACCGTGTGGCCGGCGGCATAGAGGGCGGCCACGATGCTGCCGGCGCTGGTGCCGGCCACCGCCGCCGGCTTAATCCCTGCCGCGTCCAGCACCTTCAGGACGCCCACGTGGGCCGCGCCGCGGATAAACCCGCCGCCCAATGCCAGACCCAGTTTTTTCACCGCTGCATCCCCCCGCTCCAGGATATACGGGCGGGGGGCGAACGGTGCCAGTCTTACCCGGACGCGGCCGCCGCCGACGCGATCGCCGCCCTTTCTTCACCTACGAGATACTGCCGCCGCTTGGCCAGGTATTCGACCACCGTCTGGACGAAGGTGGCGTGCGACCAGGCCAGCGGCGCCACGGAAAGCGGCTCGCCGCTGAAGGGGTCCAGCTGCTCCGGCATTACGCCGCTTTCCAGGGCGCTTTGCGCCGCCCACTCGATGAGGCCGAGCGGCCGGTAGAAAGAGACCGGCCCCGTGGCCACGGCGATGTGCCACTGGGCGAGCCACAGGGTGGTGATGAGCCACGGGTTGCCGGGCACGGTGAACACGTCCCGGGTACGCTGGAAATAATGGTCGTCGGTGTACCTGGCGATGCCGCCCACCTCCGTGCGCACCCACAGTTCCTTCTCGATGGTGCGCATGGTGTTCACCACCCGCGGGTCGTCGGGCGGCAGGACGCCCAAGAGAAACACCCCGGCCGTGCTCGACTCCAGCGTGGTGTCCTTCACATAGCGGCCCTGGGCGTCGTTCCACACCAGGCCGCGGACGAAACGCTGCAAATCCGGGTCGTAAAGGTGGGTGACCATCCCCTTTTTTATCTCCTCGGCGCGCCCGAAGTAAAGCTCGGCGCGGTCCTCCTCCCCGAAAACCAGGGCGAAGCGGCCCGCGGCGCAAAGACCCGCGTAGACGCTGGCCGCGGTGAAGGTGAAGATGCCGCGCCGCTCCTCCCACAGGTCATAGCACTCGCGCGGCAGGCCGAGTTCCCGGTCGAAGTAGGAGCAGAGAAACTCCGCCACCGGCAGAATAAGGGGGCGATACAACTGCGCCGCGAATTCCAGATCCCTCTCGGCCTGGTAGTACGCCCATAGCGCCCAGAGAACCAGGGCGGTCTCGTCCTCCTGGATGGGCAGGTACACCACACCCCGCTCCACCCAGGGCATCCAGCTCGACCCGAGCGTGCCGTCCGGGTTGTACTTGTGCATGAGGTATCCTTCCTCGGTGAGGGCGTCGGCACAGAACTCGAAAAACGGGCGCGTCAGCCGGCCGTAACCGGCCCGGATCAGCGCGTAGGCCACAAAGGCGCCGTCGCGCGGCCACACGTAGCAGTAATGGTCCCGGTTGGTGACGCCCATAATATCCGAATCGACGGCGGCAACGATCGCCCCGCGCGCGTCCAGGTGCAGCCGGGTGAGCATCAGACTCCGGTTGAAGGCGTTCACCACGAAGGGGCGCAATCCGTCCCAGTCCCGCGGTACGGCGTTCACCCAGGTGCGCCAGTACTGCTCCACCTGGTGCAGGATATTGTCGGGCCCCTCGTCCAGAACGTAGGCGTTGAGGTCACGCACCTCCTGGAAGTTCCTTCCCGCACAGACCCAGTAGTACACGGTACCGGCCTGACCGGGCCCGAGGACGAGCCGGAAGCCGATGGCGCTGTCCACCGAACCCTGGGCTATGGCGTTGCCGCTCAACTGGCCGTCCTCGCAGTCGCGGAAGGTGCCCTCGATGGTGCCCACCCGTTTGAGTCCGGTGGCGTACTGGAAGAACGTCTCGCCGTTGCAGCGACCGTTCACCATGAAGTAGCGGTTCTTTTTGTAGTGGTAAATGGTGTGCAGCCGGGGATCGAAAAGCGCCGTGTCGCCGACGGCCACCTCGTCGATGGAAAAATTCTGGGTGAAATAGATCCGGAACTCGCGTTCCGTGTCGCTCTGGTTTTTCACCACCACCCGCGAGACGTAGACGTTTTCCCGCATGTCGACCGCGCCGTTTATGTCCAGGGTCAGCTGCAGCCAGCCGTTCCTGGCCCGTACCTCGGTGACCAGGGTGTCGTTCTTGTATTTCAGCCTGCGTTCCCAGCTTGGGTGGTCGAGCCAGGCGAACTGGCCGTCAACCCAGACACCGATCCGGTTGCGGCGGCCCATGATGTGGTTCCACTGGCCCACATACGGGAAATAAAAATCCCGCATGAAATAGAAGGTGTCGAAAGCCGCCAGGATGCTCCCGTTACCGACCAGCAGCGGACGCGGCATCTCTTGACCTCCAGCCCGTTACTTCCGCGTAGACTCCAAGCGTTCGCTCGGCGATAGAACGCCAATCGTACAGCGTCCTTACCTTTTTTGCCGCCCGGGCGGCCATCTCCTGCGCGAGGGCCGGGTTTTCTAGTAGAAGACCGACGTAGTACGCCAGGAGGTCAGCGCGTCCCGGAGGCACCCTGAAACCGTCCACGCCGTGTTCTACCACGTCTGTAAGCCCGCCGGTGTCGCCCACGACCACGGGGAGGTTCACGGCCATCGCCTCCAGGGCAACGATGCCGAAGGGCTCGTAAAGGCTGGGGAAAACCCCCACGTGCGCCCGGGCCAGCAGGCGGTTGCGTTCCGGCCCGTCGACGAAGCCGGTAAAGGCAACGGCCGCCTCCAGGCCGTATACCCGGGTCAGGTGGCGCAAGTGCTCCTCGTAGGGGCCGCGACCGGCCACGACGAGCCGGAGGCCCGGGAATCCCACCCGCAGCAGGCGCATGGCTTCGAGCAGCACCTGCACGCCCTTTTCCGGGACCAGCCGGCCCATAAAGAGCAGGGTGGGTTCCGGGCTCCTGGACACGGGTTCGTCCGCCGGGCAGCGCAGGCCGGCCGCGTCTATTCCGTTGGGAATCACCCGCACCTTCCCGCCGACGCCGAACAGGCGGCGCACCTCGTCCGCCATGTAGCGGCTGCAGCAGATGATCCGCCGGGCCAGGCGCGCCAGGCGCGCCTCGCGCCCGTGAATGGTTCGCTGCAGTTCGTTGTGGAGCCCCCCGTGCCGCCCGTGCTCGGTGGCGTGGATGGTGGCCACCACAGGCAGCCCCAGGGAAGAGGCTATGGCTTCCGCCGCCGCCCCCACCATCCAGTCGTGGGCGTGGACCAGGTCGAACACCGCACCCCGGGCGGCAAGGTTGCGCGCCAGGCCGACCATGCCGCGGTTCAGCTCGTCCACCCAGGTCAGAAAGTCCTGACCCCGCAGCGCTTCCGGCGGCAGCCGCAAGACCTCGACCCCGTTAACGTCCTCGCGGCCCGGTCGCCCGGCCGCCGGCGCGGTCAGGACGCACACCCTGGCGCCCTGCCGGGCGAGGGCACTTGTCAGGTCGTACACGTGCCGGCCGAGTCCTCCGACGATCCGGGGCGGAAATTCCCAGGACAGAACCAGGACGCGCGGTTCGACGCGGCTTGGGCGGGTGCGCCGCCCGCCGCCCTCGCCGTAAACCCGGTAGTCGATGAAGGGGAAGATGTTGTCCCGGCGTTCCACCTCCTCCACGTCGGCATCCACCCTCGCCCCGCCGCGCACCCTGTCGGCCAGCAGGCGGAAACGCCCGATATGCTCCCTGAGTCTGCGCTCCGCATACCCCGTGGCGGTGCCCGTGGTAAGGATAAACGACCAGTCGCTGGCCTGCGCCAGGAGCAATTCCCGCGCCGCCTGGTTCAGCAGCCGGCGCGCGGCGCCGGGGGCGTCGCGGTACGTGCGGGTAAGCTCGATCATTTCCCGCTCCATGTGGTGGAGGTGCCGGTAGATCCAGTCGTTCCTGGGGTTGAGCCACACCTCGCTGTAACCGCCGGCCCCCCAGCTCGAATGCCCCAGGCTCACCCGCTGGTTGGCGGGAAAACGCTCCAGGTAATCGCCCGGGGTGAGCATGCCCACCACGTCCTGGTCGAAGTGGAGCTTGCGGCACAGCGACTCGATCCACAAGGGCCCTTCGTACCACCAGTGGCCGAATAGCTCGGCGTCGTACGGGGCCACGATTACCGGCGCGCGGTCCATCCGCCGGGCAAGCTCCTGTATTTGCAGCCGGCGGCTTTCCAGGAAGTGCTCGGCGTGGCGGTGCACCTTTTCCGCGGCCCAGGCAGGGACGTAGATTTCCTTGTGGGGGCCGCGGCCGGTTATCCGGTAATACTTGAAGCCGGTGTCCGTCCGCACGTCCGGGCTGGGCATATACGGGCGCAGGTACTCCCAATCGAGTTCGTACCCGATGTCCCGGTAAAACTCGCGGTAGTCGAAATCGCCCGGGTAACCGACGTGCCTGTCCCATACCTGGCGGGAACTCTCCGGGTCGCGGGCGAAGGCCGCAACGCCGGTATCGCCCACGTAAACCGGGGCCCAGACGCCGTGGCGCGGGCGGGGCCGCGCGTGCAAAAGGCCGTGCGCCTCAACGATGAAATAGCGAATGCCGCAGGCGGCAAGCAGGCTTTCGACCCCCGGGGTATATCCGCACTCCGGCAGCCAGAACCCCGGCGGTGGCTGGCCGAAACGGCGCGCGAAGGTTTCCACCCCCACCTGGACCTGGACACGCGCCGCTTCCCGTGTCAGCATCAACGGCAGGTAACCGTGCGTGGCGCAGGTGGTGATCAGTTCGACGCGGCCGGCGTCGCGCAGGTGCTTGAAGGCCGCCGGGAGGTCGCCGTCATAGCGGTCGAATGCCGCCCGGACCTCGGCAAGCCGTTCCGCGTAGAAGGAAGCAAGGGAACAAAAGGGCGTGCCGCGCGTCCGCTCCTGCTCCCGCTCCGCCAGCGCGGCAAGCCTGTCCAGGTAAGCGGCGTAGCGTTCCTTTAAAAGGTCGTCGGCGAGCATGGTAAGGAGCGGCGGTGAAAGCGAGACGGTAAGACGCACGGGCACCCCGTCACGGTCCAGCCGCTCCAGGGCAAGGACCAGCGGGATGTACGACTCCGTAAGCGCCTGGAAGAACCAGTGTTCTTCCAGGAAACGCGCCGCCTCCGGATGGCGTACAAACGGCAGGTGCGCGTGTAAAACGAGGGCCAGGTAACCTTGAGGCACGTTGTATTCACCTCCCCGCGGGACCGCCGCCAAACTTCGCCCGGCGCTCATGGCGCCGGCCCTTCTCACGCCTGGAACACGCCGGAACTGGGCAAAGGTAAAGCCGCCCCGGGCGCCCCTTCTTCGCAAGCCGGCGCTACCAGCTCGTATCCTTCCGCAGGCGCCGCCGTGTCGAACGGCGTGGTCACCGGCGCCGACCGCAGGAAGGGGTAGAAGACGCCCTGTTCCGTGCACCCGATCTCGCAGAAACAAGAGACGCCGGGCTTAACGTCGCGGAAATACCAGTTGCCGGCGCGCAGGTCGGGGTAAACGTCACGGTGGGCGCCGCCCCCGCCGCCTTCCCAAAAGCGCAAGGTGAAAACCCCCCGCCGCTTAAGCGTATGCCAGGCGGCGGGTGTTATTTCCCAGTAAGCGTATACCACCCGCGGCGTTTGCACCAGGAGAACAACCGTGTTGTCGCCGTAGCCGGTTGGCAGATCCGGAATTTCCATGGCCTTGCTCCCCTCCCCGGCAAGCCGCCGTGCTTTCTGGAAATTTAAGACAGCCCGGTCACGGCAAGTATAACATAGAAAGGCAATATTGTGTACCATGGGCGATAATTTTCTAATTCCGCAAATTTTCGGGATACTTGCCGGGTTGACGACATATGTAATCAGGAAGGAGTTATTTCGTTGTTGCCAAACGGCGTGATGATGGTTGGTTTGCTTCTCCTGGCAACCGGGCTGGCTTCGCTTTTGGCAGGACTTCAACTGCTCAAGGGGGGGCTCGCGGGTGTCGCCGGTCCGGCCCTGCGCACGGTCCTTCTCCGCTTCACCGGCACACCCCTGGCGGCGGCCTTCACCGGTACCGTCCTCACGGCGCTGGTCCAGAGCAGCACCGCCGTGTCGGTCCTCACCATGGGTTTCGCGGACGCCGGGCTTATTGCCCTGCCGCAGGCCATCGGCGTGATCCTCGGGGCCAACGTGGGCACCTGCCTGACCGTGCAACTTCTTTCCTTCAAGGCAGGGGGAGTAGCGCTGGCTCTGCTGGCCGGCGGCCTCGCCCTGTGGGCCGCGGGGCGCCGTTCGCGCCTGGGCGCCTGTGGGCAGGCGGTTTGTGGGCTAGGCGCCGTTTTCCTGGGGCTCGAAGGAATGGGGGCCGCGTTTGCGCCGTGGCAGCATGCGCCGTGGTTCGCTCATACCCTGCTGGCCCTGCGTGCAAACCCGTGGGCGGCGGCGGCTGCCGCGGCCGCCCTCACCGGGCTTTTGCATTCTTCCGGCGCGGCGACGGGCATCGTCATCGCCCTGGCCCGGCAGGGCCTTATCGACCTGGAAAACGCCGTGGTGCTGGTGATAGGGAATAACGTAGGCACGTGTTTTACGGCGGTCCTTGCGGCTCTCGGGAGCACGACGGCCGGGCGCCGCATTGCTGCGGCGCACCTGCTCCTCAACCTCGCGGGGGCCGTGGCGGTTCTGCCCCTCGCGGGGCCTTTCGCCAAGCTTATCACCCTCACCGCTCCCGGCCTCGACCGGCAGGTAGCCAACGCCCACACCCTTTTCAACGTTGTGTCGAGCCTGCTCGTGCTCCCCTTTGTGCAACCCTTCGCCCGCCTGATTGCCGCCCTGGTACCGGAAACCGGTCACCGCCGGAAGAGGTATCTCCGCCGGCGCCTGTAGTTGCGGTACCGCACCAGCAGCAGGCCGCAGCCGCCGACACCGGTCCAGAACCACCAGGATGCCCAGAGGGCGCGGGGAACGTCGTCCGCCGCCAGCAGCGGCACGGCGCCGAGCCGCCGTGCACCGCTGTACAGCACGAGGCTCCCCAGTTCCTGGCCCTTTTGCACGGGGGCGGTCACGGGCCGGGGCAGGCGGACGTCCCAGCGCACCGCGGGCGAGGGCTCGCCGGTGGGAAAGCTCCAGACAAAGGGGGACGCGGTGACCAGCGCCACGTCCCGCGCACCGTAGGCCACCTTGACGCTGGCCACGCTGCGGTTTGCACCGACGATCTGGCTCCGGGTGAAACCGTCGAACCCGTAATCCAGCAAGGCCGTGGCATCCGTCCAGACGTTGTTGCCCACACTGCCCAGTACGACCGCGATCAACTCCCGGCCCTCTCTCCGGGCCGAGGCGACCAGGCACTGCTGCGCCTGGGTGGTGTAGCCGGTCTTGATGCCGTTGGCGCCCTCGTACCGCCACAGGAGCTTGTTCGTGTTCCAGAGGTGGCGCAAGGCTTTGGGGTCTTCCCGTTCCGGGAGGACGTAGCTTTTTGTGGCCACGATCTCGCGGAAGGTGGGCTGCCGCATGGCCGCCCGGGCGATTAAGGCCAGGTCGCGCGCGGTGGTGTAGTGGTTTTCGTCCGGCAGGCCGTTGGGATTGACGAAGTGGGAATGCCGCGCGCCGGTGCTCGCCGCCTTCTTGTTCATCAGTCGCGCGAAGGCGTCCACCGACCCGGCCACGTGCTCGGCCAGAACCACCGCGGCGTCGTTGGCCGAGTGAACCAGCAGGGCGTACAGGAGGTCGCGCACCGTAAAGACCTCGCCCTCGCGCAGGTACACGGCCGAGCCGTCTATACCTGTGAAGCCGGGGGGAACACGCACCTCCTCGTCGAGGTCGCAACGTTCGAGGGCGATAAGCGCGGTAAGGATCTTGGTGGTGCTGGCCGGGTACATTCTGGCGTCCGGGTTCTTGGCGTACAGCACCTGGCCGGTGTCGGCCTCCATAAGGATCGCGGCTCCGGCCACAACTTGCGGCGGCGGTGCCGCCGCAGCCGCCGCCGCTCCCAGGCCTTGCGTTACAAACACCAGAAGCGCCACGAGAACCCAAAGCCGCATGCTTCTGCCCCTTGCTTCAATGTTGGCGTCCGGTGGACGGGAGCCCGGTTAGCGCGGCTTTTCGGTGAGGGTCACGCTCAAGGACAGCGTCTTGCCCCCGCGGAATATCTTGACCTCTACTCGCCGTCCGACTTTCGAAGCACGGATGGCGTTGACCAAGTCCTGGGCGTCGTTGATGCGCCGTCCATCCAATTCCAGGATCACGTCGCCGGGCATGAGCCGCGCCTTGGCCGCCGGGCTCCCCGGGACCACGTCGACTACCTGGGCGCCCCGGACCTCCGGCAGGCCGAGGTACTGCGCCAGTTCGGGGGAAATGTCCCGCACCCTCACGCCCAGCCACGGGTGCGAAACCTTGCCTGTGGTCGTAAGCTCGTGCAGGACCGGCTGTACGGTGCTTGACGGGATGGCAAAGCCGATCCCCTGCGCCTGGGCGTTCACGGCGGTGTTTATCCCGATCACCTCGCCGCTCAGGTTCAGGAGGGGGCCGCCGCTGTTGCCCGGGTTAATGGAGGCGTCGGTCTGCAGCAGGTTGTCGTAGTAGCGATCCTCGATCTGCACCGGGCGCCCCTTGGCGCTGATAACCCCGACCGTAACCGTATGGTCAAGGCCGTAGGGGTTGCCGATGGCTATTACCCATTCGCCCACGCGCGTCTTGTCCGAATCGCCCAGCCTGAGGTACGGCAGGTCCTTGGGCGCGTCGATCTTGATCACGGCGAGGTCCAGGTCGTAGTCCGCGCCCACCACGCGGGCCTTAAAGGGGTCTTTGTATCCGGCCACCGTAACCCGGATTTCCTGGGCCTTGTCGATCACGTGTTCGTTAGTCAGGATGTAACCGTCCTTGGAAATAATGAACCCCGAACCCAACCCCGTCCGCACGCGCGGTTGGGACGGAAGCAGCGGCTGCCCGAAAAAGTCCCGGAAGAACGGGTCGCTGAAAAACGGGTCCAGGCTCCACTCGCCGCCCGTCGGCACCACGGTATCTATTTTGACCACCGCCGGCCCCGAACGGGCCACGATATCGGCTACCGTGCCGGGCGCCACGCCCGGAAGGGCGGGCGCCGCGTCGGCAGCGCCGGGGCTTTCAACGGCCGGCTGCGGTGCCAGGTCCCGCACCAGGGTCATGCCGCCGGCAAACATCACGCCGCCTAGAAAACAGGCCAGGGTAATGAAAACCAGCCACCTCTTCCAGCTCATGTGCGTCACCCTCAACCAGGCCGAATTTCTCTTTTAAAAATACCCCAACACACCGGGCTCGTCAAGTTCGCCGGCGGCAATTTGCCATGAATTACCTCCCCGCCCCCGGGCGCAGGCTCGCGCGCAGGGTGCGCCAGAAGTCATCCTCTTCGAAGCCAAGTCGCCAGATCGCCACGCCTGCCAGGCGGTACTTGCGCACCAGGGAGATTTTCTGCTTCAGGGTGTGCTTGTTTTCAAACCATACCTCCCGCGGGCGGTCGCCCGGGGCGGTGTAAACGTAGTACGGCTCCTGAAAGCGCTCGTCCCACTTGACCTCCGCGCCGAGGCGGCCGGCGCGTTCCAAGATCTCGCGCGTCGGCCGGGAGAAACCACCGGCCTGGCCCGCCGGCCAGTCGTAGCCGTAGGTGGCGATGCCCAGCAGGATCTGGCCGGGGCGAAACCCTTTCTTCAGGGCGTCCTTGATGTTCCCCTCCACCCAGCCGAAGGGCGCGACCGGACCCGGAGGGCTGGACGTCTGGTGCCGGTCGTAGGTCATGAGCGCGACCCGGTCCACCAGCCGGGCCAGGGCGCCATAATCGTAAATGGCGCTGACGTCCGGCGAGGTCTCGAACTGCGGGATGACGGCCATGGCCAGCGTCTTGCGTTCCGCCTTTAACCGGTCGCGCAGCCGGCGGACGAAGTCCGTCAGAAGGTCCCGGGAGCCCGCAAAGGTCTTGCCGTTTTCCGGCAGGAGCTGAACGTCGAGGAAGACGCCGTCGTAGTTGTACCGCCGCACGGCCTCCATGATGCCGGCTATGGCCCGGTCGCGGGCGGCCGGATCGCGCAGAAAGGTGTCGTCGTTCTCGCCCGCGTTGATAAGCGGCAGGATCTGGAGCCGCGCCCGCCGGGCGATCTCCAGGGCCTCGGGGTTGACCTTGCTGTCCACCGAGCCGTCCGGGTAAATGCTGTGCCAGAGCGGGGAAAAGACATCGAGTTCCTGCACGTGTTCGCGCAGCGAACCCAGGGAGCCGGTGGGACCGGCTTCGTCCACGTAATACCCCACGACCTGCGGGCGGAAAACGGGTGCCGGCTTGCGCGCGGCCGGGGAAACGGCGATGCCCAGCACCACCACGGCCGCCAGCGCGATCAGAAGCCAGATGGCACGCCTGCGCCTGACGTCGTCCACAAGTACCATGCCTCCGTCTCGGGTAATTGCAAACCGGTGACAACCGGTACTAGTGTGCCCTTCAGACGTCGCCTCAATGCGCGACCCCATTTATGCTCGGCCGGCCTTCAAGGGTAAAGCGTAAAAGAGGGAACGGCCCGGGGGTGCGGCGGGCAAAAGCGCCGGGCCGGCCGGTGTCCTCAGGACTCCCGGGCGCAGGCGCCGCCCAGGCCCCGGAGCTCGCTTTCGTCCACCACCCGCACTACGGTGATGTTGCGCTCCTCGGCGAGGGCCCGTTCGTACACATCCTCTACGGGGGCGCCGTCGGCGTCGAAAAGGATGCGAACCCGCGGGCAGAGTGAGAGGCCGCGCGTGGTTTCCACCACGGCCCCGATCTCGCCGTTGCTCAGGGCCACGATGGTCCCCACGGGGTAGGCGGCAATATTATAAAGGAAAGCCTGCACAACCTCGAAGTCGAAAAGGAAGTCGCCCGAGCCGGCGATCATCTCAAAGGCCTCGTGCACCGGGACGGCGGGGCGGTATACCCGGTCAGCGGTCAGGGCGTCAAAGACGTCGGCCACGGCGGTAATGCGCGCGAACGGGTGGATTTCATGCCCCCGCAAACCCTGAGGATACCCCTGTCCCTGGTAGCGCTCGTGGTGCTGGTGGGGGATTTTTGCCGCCATGGGACTGATGTCGGGCAACCGCTTCAGGATCTCGTAACCGTGGACGGTGTGCTGCTTGACTATCTCGAACTCCTCTTGCGTCAGGAAATCCGGTTTGTTGAGGATGCGCCGGGGAACGCGCACCTTGCCGATGTCGTGGAGTATCGCCCCCATCCCCAGGAAAAACAAATTCTCCCGGTTGTACCCAAGGGTGATGCCCGTAAGGAGGGAGAGAACGCACACGTTCACCGAGTGGCCGAAGGTGTAGTCGTCGAGAGACCTGATGTCAACCAGGTTGACGGCCAGGGATTCCTGGCCGAGAAGCTGATCGATGATCTCGTCCACCGTCCGGGCTATTTGCCGCGTCTTAACGATCGCGCGGCCGACGGGCAGGCCTTCGGTTTCCGCTTCGAAGAGCCTGCGGACCTGGCGTACGGCGTCGATACGAACGGCGTCCGGAACGACGTCCTCGACGACAATATCGGGCAGGAGCCCGTCGTCGATGTACACAGCAGGAATACCCAGACGCCTGAGCCCCGCGATGTTGCGCCGGCTCAGGATGGTGCCTGCAGCAAGAAGGAGGTGCCCCTGGGAGTTGTAAATGGGACGCCCCACCTTCATGCCGGGCTGCAGGAAATCAACCGGTACCCGCCGCATGCGGCAACGCCCCCGTGTACTTTTGATTTACTCTATTTTCGTCCTATTTCTACAAATTCCTTTCTCTGTTAGGAGAATTCCCGCATTCTTTCGGGTCCACCGCACAAGCAAAAGGGGAAGCCCCTTGTGCAGGCTTCCCACCTCCTAACAGGCGCGACTGGCGCCCGCCGCTCAGTGATGCGCGCTGACGCCTTCGTCCTTGAAGATCAGTTTCTGCAGGTACTTGAACAGGTTGGCGATCACCAGACCCGTCGTCAGGGCGATGGCCACCGCGAGCAGCCCGTAGGCCACGGGGTTGGTCCTCGCCATCTCGCCGAGACCCTTTACCAGCCCGATGCTGGCCACTTTCAGCACCTGGGGTTCAAGGGCCGAAACCGTGCCGTCGGGGCCGACGGCAAGAACCTCGATCTTGATATCCCCGCGCGGCACCGCCGCCGGAATGTCAAGCACGGCCTCGAACCGGTCCCCGTTCACGGAGACCGCGCCCTCGCGTATGCTGTACAATCCCTTTTGTCTGTTGATGTCGATCAGACCGCGCGCATAGTCCTCCGCAGCCGCAGCCTCGAGGACCACCGTCTGTTCCTCGTGTTTGGCGGTGACCCGGGCCATGGCCGTCAGGGCGGCAAAGTCGGGATCGACGCCCGCCTCCCGGACGACCTCCGGCGGCATGGCGCTCAGCTCGGCGGAGGTCAGCACCTGGTAGAAACCGGGCATGCCGTCAACCGTCACCGACTCCACCGTCATCCACAGGCCGCCCACGCGCCCCTTCTTGCTCAGGCCTATGGGGTGGCCGGGGGCCGATGCTTTAATAATGACCTGCGCCCCTTCCGGTACGGTGCCCTTTACCGTGGTCTGCGCGCCGGTGAAATCAATGCCGACGTTAATGGTGTTCGGCTCCACCGTCACCGCCGGGGCGGCCACGGCGAGCGGCGTAAACAGCCAGCAAAGGCCTGCAAGCAGCGCTAACAACCTTAAAACACGCATTTAGTGGCCCCCCTTCCCGGCGGTAAGCGTGATCAGGCTTTCGGGCGTGGTTACGAGATCGAAGACCAGCTTGGCCATAACGCACAGAACAATGGCCGCCAGGATGATGCGCAGCTGCTCACCGCGAAACCGCTTGCTGAACCGCGCACCGAACTGGGCGCCGATGGTGGAACCGCAGAAGAGGAGAATGGCCAGGACGACGTCCACGGTGTGGTTGGCAATGGCCTGCTGGATGGTCACGTTCATGCTGGTGAAGACAATCTGGAACAGATCGGTGCCGATGGCCACGATCGTAGGCATGCCGAGAAGGTAGATCATTGCGGGCATGGTGATGAAACCGCCGCCGACACCGAGAAGGGCCGCAAGTACGCCCACCACAAAACCGAGGCCCACAACGAAAATGATCGAGGTGCGCACGCCGCTGACCTTGAAGTCGGTCTGCAGGGGCAGTCTCTGGACGAAGCGCTTGAAAGCGGAAGGCTTATTGGGATCGGCTTCCTTTTTCTTGCCCCGCAGGGCGTTGATGCTCTCGATGAGCATGAAGCCGCCCACAAGGGTAAGCATAATCACGTAAACGATTTTCATCGTTACGTCGTAGTTCCCGACGCCGCGCAACACGCGCACGAGCTGCGCTCCCGCCGTGCCTCCGAGAACCCCACCGATAAGGTAGATAATCCCCATCTTGACGTCTACGTTTCCCAGACGTTTATGCGCCAGCGCTCCGGAAGCAGATGCGGCAACGATCTGGTTCGTGTCGGACGCCGCCGCCACCGCGGGCGGGATGCCGGCGAAAATGAGGAGGGGTGTAAGCAGAAACCCGCCGCCGACGCCGAACAGGCCCGAGAGCACACCGACCAGGGCGCCCAGGCCCAGGATCAGGAAGACGTTAACCGGCATTCCCGCAATAGGAAGATAAATCTCCATCTATCTCTCCCCTTTACCGGATTTTGTACCACGCCAAGGTGCTTTGTCGCCGCGGAAACTACGCTTGCGGTTTTTTTTCGATCCCTTACCGGGTTTTGTGCCGCACCAAGGTGCTTGCCGGTTGTGAACTGATGCACATAGGTACCGTAAAACATTAGTACCCTTCGGGTACGTTCACATTATGCCGCTTTGTTGTGGGTCCGGCCGGTTTGTTGCGGGTTTGCCCCAAGGCGCTTGAGCCGTCTGTAACCGGGCACCACCCCCCAGCGTAAAGGGACTTGTCACCAAAGAAGGAAGCGGAAACGAAATTGTTGCTACTATTATAACTAGGCTACTGGTTAGTGACAAGATTTTTGTCGTCACTACAGAGGAATTCTCGTTTCCATATTGAAATAGCATCTATAGTAACAAACACTTGCGGAGGCTCTCCATAGCACGCCTTTACCTTGCGTGATAATAGAATGAAGTACATCCAGGAGACCGCGCCGGGCAATCAGGCCAAGGCGCAACCCAGGCGGTCTCCCAGGAGGTTGGTACGCGTGACCTGGTTCAACTTAGGACCGATTTGGGCGCAAAAAGATTTGTTGAAAAAGCAGTACGAGGAGAAAAAGATGGCGCCGGAGGATGCCGTGCAATGCCTGCAATCGGGGTTTAACGTCGTCGTGCCCCTGGGTTGCGGCGAACCCCACTGCCTGCTGGAGGCCATGGTGGAACGCCGGCAGGAACTCAAGGACGTGCGCATCCACCAGATGCTGCCGCTGTCGCTGCCAACCTACCTCAAGCCCGGAATGGACAAGCACTTCCGCCACGTTACCTGGTTCCCCAATGGTGTCCTGCGGCCGGGCGTGCAGGCGGGGCAGGCGGGCGTGATGCCCGGCTATTTCCGGGAATACCCGCGGTTTTTCGAAGAACACGTGACCGTGGACGTCTTTATGGGCGTCGTCTCGCCGATGGACCGCCACGGGTTTTTCAGCTTCGGCGTGTCGGTCGACTACACCACCACGGCCGCCCGCAAGGCCAACACGGTTATCCTGGTGGTCAATCCCAACATGCCGCGCACCCACGGCGCCGGGTTCATCCACCTCTGCCAGGCGGACATCATCGTGGAAGACACCAGCCCGCTACCCGAGGTCACCTTCGATCCGCCCCAGCCCGAGGACGAAATCATCGCCGCCCAGATCGCGGAACTGGTGCCGGACGGTGCGACCATCCAGCTGGGGCTGGGTACGATCCCCAACGCGGTGGCGGCGGCTTTGCGCGCCAAGAAAGGCCTGGGTGTGCACACGGAAATCATTACCGACGCCTTCGTCGACCTCGTCGAGGCGGGGGCAATCACCAACCGGTACAAAACCCTGCACCCCGGTAAAATGGTGTGCACGGCCGCCGTCGGCACGCGCCGGCTGTACGATTTCCTGGACGACAACCCCATGATCGAGATGCGGCCCGTTTCCTACACCAACGATCCCCAAATCATCAGCCTTAACGCCAACATGGTCGCCATCACCAGCGCCGCGGAGATGGACCTTTTGGGTCAGTGCACCGCGGAAACTATCGGCCCCAAGAGCCTGGCCGGCACCGGCGGGCAGGTCGACTTCGCCCGCGGCACGGCGATGGCCCCCGGCGGCAAGTTCATCGTGGCGCTCCGCTCCACCAATCCCAAGGGGCAGTCGAACATCGTGCCGCAACTGCGCCAGGGCGCCGTGGTGTCCATAGGCAAGAACGATGTCGACTACGTGGTGACCGAATACGGGGCCGCGCGCCTGCGCGGCAGGACGGTCCGCCAGCGCGCCGAAGCCCTGATCGCGCTCGCCCACCCTAAATACCGCGACGGCCTGCGCGAGGCGGCCAAGAAGCTGGGCTACACACGGTAGGCAGAAAAAAGGGGTATTGACGTTATCCCCCGCACGTGTTAGCATTGTCGCAACAAGTGATATTTTTCACAAATTTGTCACTACGGCATTCAAAAAAGAAATCCCTCCCGCCGAGCCTGGCGACAGAGCTCCGGTGTTCGCCGATCAGCTTGCCCCCTGGTCACGAACACCCGAGCGCGCAGCGGCAACCGTCAGGTTAACCGGGTCGCCTAGCAGGCTTGCGCCTGAGAGGGATCTTCGCCTTACAGGCGGCGCCATGCAAGGAGGTGATGCGCCCCCGCAAGGTCTTTTAATTTTGTCACTACAAAAATTATGGCAACTGGTAGTAGTGTAACACAGGTTTCGCGTTGTGGCAAGTGCGAACTTCTAAGCGCCCGCAATGACGATTACCGCCGGTTACCGGGTAACCCTTAAGGGGGTGCACGTCCCCCTCTTCCCGAACTTAACACAAGGGGGCTTATCACATGCCGGAAAAGAAGGTAAGGGATTTAATGATACCCATTTCCCAGTACAGCACCGTGTCCACGGAGGACACGGTGGGCGAGGCCATCGCGCTGCTTCGCAAGAGCTGCCGGCGCCGGGACGGCGGTGAGTACGAAGGCCACCGCTCGGTGCTCGTCGTGGACGGAGAACAACGCCCGGTGGGCGTCTTAACTTACCGCGAACTGATACGCGCCATCGAACCCTGGTTCCTGTACCCGTCGAAGCTCGAAGAGCGGATATCGTGGCCGGTGGAGGTCCCCGAAATCCCCTGGGAGGGGTTCTTCAGCGAGCGCACCCGTGCCGAGGCCAAAAGAAAGGTCAAGGAAATTATGCGCCCCATTAACCTGGTGACGGTTGACGCCGACGCCCCTCTCATGAAGGCGGTCCACCTGATGGTGGAACACAACGTAGGCACGTTACCCGTAATGGAAGACGGCCGGGTAATAGGCGTGATCCGCATCAACGAACTCTTCATGGAGGTAGCGGACACCCTGTTCGGCGAGACGAGGCCGCAACCGTAGCGTCCGGCCGTACCGGCAGGGTGAACAAAAACGAAACGGGAAGGTAAATGTAAAACCATGCCGCCCGTAAGGAAGGTTCTCGACCTGACACTCCCCCTGGAGGCGTGCCCGGCCGTGCGCGCGGAGGACACGCTGCAAGAGGCCGTGGCCGTCCTCCGGGCGGGGACTGGCAGAGGCCAAACGGCCCTGCTCGTCGTCGACGAGGCAGGACAACCGGTGGGTATCCTTACCCTTGAGCTCGTGCTGCACGCCTTTGAACCCGATTTCGTGGAGACATCCACCTGGAAACTGCCGGTCTTCTGGAGCACCTTTTTCGACGACAAGTGCCGGGAACAGGTGCGGCGCAAGGTGCGCGACGTAATGCAACCCCTGGAGACCGTCGCCGCTCTGGAAGCGCGCGATCCCCTGCCGAAGGCCCTGCACGCCATGGCTTCGTCCGGCCTGCCGCTGTTGCCGGTGGTCCGCGATGGACGGGTAATCGGCGTGTTGCGCATCAACGAACTCATTGAGGCCATCGGGAAGGCGATTGGATAACGTTATCGCCAGCCGTTATGACGCTTCGCCGCCGTGACGGGCCGCCTTACCCTATATTAAAAAGTGTAGGGTAAAATTATTAAAAAATACTTGACGTCATTACAGCAGCATGCTACCATCAGCGTAAGCTAAGTGATGAATTTCACAAAGTTTTGTCATTACAACTTATCCATTGGTGCCGTCGCAGGTTCTTTCTCTAGATAGAAAGCGAATGTCGTTTCGCAAATAACACCTGCGGCCACAGCGCACGAATTTTTGACACTACGCGTGTAACAATGACTTGAAAAGGAGTGGTCCCTCCCGCAGAGCCTGGTTCAGGCACCCGCGCCGGCCGGTAAAGGTTGCCCCCTGGTCGCCGGCAGCGGGGGCGCGCAGCGGTAACCACAGGTATTTTCCGGCAAGGGACGCCGGCAGCGGCCGAGAGGGTTTTTCTTTGCCCGGGTGGTTCCAGTATTTGGCAAGGTGGTGGGCGGCTTGTTCTTTCGCAAGGTCGTTACGCGGAGGCAAGGGCGTGAGTACGCCTACCTCAAGCTGATCGAAAACTACCGCGAGGGCGGCAAAATCAAGCAACGGGTTATCGCCAATCTCGGCAACATCGATCACCTCACGCCGGATAAGATTCAAGCCCTTATTGCCGGTCTTAGCAAGATCTGCGAAGCTGCCGCTACAACCGAGGGCGGTCCCCGCCGCGCGCGCATGCACGCGGCGGTCGAGCCGGCGCGCCGTGCGTGGCAGCATCTCCGTCTCGCCGAAGTAATCAACCGGCACGCTTCTCACCGCCCAAACCTCGCCGAACTCGTCGAGGCCATGGTTTTGCACCACGTCCTGCACCCCAACGAAACCCGTCCTGTTGACCGCTGCTGTACGGGATTGGTTCCGGCCCTCCGCGGGCGCGACATACCGGGAATTGAGTTCTACCACGCCATTCTCGCCCTGCACGAACTCACCGGCCAGATCGAGGCGCACCTGCTGGATCTTCTCCACAATGGCCGGCCGGTAGAGAGGCTGTATCTCAAGCTGGTTAGCGGCGAGTTTGTGGGCAACGAATGCGGCATAACGACTGCCGGCACCACTTACCAGGTGCGACCGTACCGCAAGCCGCTCGAGATGGCCGTTATGGTTCACCCCCGCGGACTGCCGGTAGGCCTGCGCGTCTTCGCGAAAGGTGCTTTGTCCGGCGAAGTGGTGGCCGGACTGCTGGACGAACTCAAAGAGCGTTACGGCCTGACCTCCTGCATCGTTGTCGACCAGCGCAGCGGCCTGGAAGAGACGCCGGCCTACCCGTACATAACCGCACTTCCGCCCGACCGGCTCGAAGAGATCCCCCTGGGCAACGCCGAAGTCTGGCGCGACGAAAGCGCCTTCCGCTTCGGTGAATCCCTCTGGGCACGCGACATCAAGCAGCCGGATGCACGCTACCTGGTTTGCTACGACCTTTCACCAAACGCTCCATCCGACCAGTTAATTGAAGAGCGCATCGCCCACGCGCTCGCCGAACTGGAAAGAGTTAAGGCGGCGGTGAAAAACCGTGCGCTCAAGCGGGAGAAGACCGTCCTTAAGAAAACAGCCGCGGTACTGGCCAAGTACAACTGCGAGCAATACCTTGTCTGTACATACAACCGGGGAAAAAACACGCTGCAGTTCCGGCGGCGGGAGGAGGTGATAAAGAAGGATAAGGCGCTTGGCCGGACGGAGGTGCTGAAAACAAACCTGGCGTCTTTGCCGGCGCCGGAAATCGTCGCGGCCTATCGCCGCTGTCAGGAACTGAAACAGCGGCTGGCGACGGTTGCCGACTGCACGCGCATTCCCGTCATTTATCCCTACGCCGATCAGCAGCACAGCCCGGCGTTTATTTCCGGCCAGGCCTTTATCTACCTGCTGAGTTACCTGGTGGAAAAAACTGGCCCTGAAAGGGTTGATACCCATGCTCGATAGCCTGTATCTCTACGTACGCGAGCTATACGATACCGGCGGATACATATACGGCCTTTTCGTCGTAGCCGTTGTCGTCGCCCTAAGTGCCGGTTTGGGTGCAGGCCGTGAGGTGCTGCTGAGAAGGCTCGAGGAAAGGGGGTATCCCGATGTACCTTCCACTGGCTGAAATGTTTGTTAACCCGCTCGCGCTGTTCACCATCGCCCTGGGGGTAGGGGTGCTCACCAGGCTTGGCAGCCCCGCCGGGCTGCTTGCCGTTGTTCCCGCCCTCACCATTTTCGGGATGCCGCCGAGCTTCTCGGTCGGCACCGGTATCGCGCACCTGTTCGGACGGGGTATTGTAAGCACCTTCAGGGAAAAGGTATGCGGCGGTCTCGACCGCCGCCTGGGCATCACCCTCGGGATGCAAGCCGCCGCCGGCGTCAGCCTCGGCAAGGTGGTGCTGCTCACCCTGGCCGCCGCGAATACCAGCGGCGCGCTCATCCGCTGGTTGTACGTAATTCTCTTGCTGGCGGCCATCGCGGGGCTTTTCCGGCCGCACGCGGCCCCGGCCCCCACCGGGCGGCCCAGGCCCTGGTTGATTCCTTTTCTCGCCCTGGGTACGGGGTTTCTTACCGGACTGGCCGCGGTGCCCGTGGTTCTCTACCTCATTCCCGGACTAATGCGACTCGGTGTCCAACCGGCGGCGGCGCGGAGCGCGGGGTTGCTCGCGGCTGTTCTGGCTTACGCCTGGGGAACGTTTACCTTTGCCTTGGGCGGGCGGACCGAAGTCCTGGCCGCGCTCCTACTGGTGATCGGCACCTGCGCCGGCGGTACCCTGGGAACCCTGGCCGCGCGCAAGATGTCGCGTCCGGCGGCGCGTTCCTCCGTCGCGGCGGCGCTGTTCGCGGTATGCGCGGCCGTGCTGCTGCGCCACTTTGGTTTTACGACTCCGGCCGGGTACCTCCTCTGGGGAGCGATGGGGATTTGGCTTTTGGCCGCGCTTGTCCGGGCGCTCGTCGGTACGCCGCAGCCGGCCCCCGTCGCGGCGCCGGCCGGCAACGACCGGTACTAGGCCAGTATCCGGGACGGCAGCGTTTTAATTTGCGTGGGTTGTCACTACGTTTCCAAACCGGTTCGTCCAATTCCGATCGCCGACTTTTCGCGGTCTTCCAAAAGGAGTGAGCAAGATGACGCTTACCACACAACGAACGGATTGGCGGAGAGTAACCTTCATCCTGCTGGGCCTGGCCTTGTTCGCTCTTTTCTACTTCTTGCCGCCGCTTTCGCCGGCCATCGACCCGGCGGGCAAGGCCTTCCCCCTCTCGCGCGAAGCGCAGCTGGCCATCGGCCTGTTCCTCTTGGCCGGCACCTGGTGGGTTTTCGAGGTCATCCCCATCGGCGCCACCAGTATCGTCATCGGCATCGTGCAGGCCATGTTCCTGATCCGTCCGGCAAAAGACGCGTTCCGGGACTTCTTCGACCCATCGGTTATGTTTATTCTCGGCTCGCTGATGATGGGCATGGCCTTTACCAAGTCGGGCCTGACCCGCCGCCTGGCCTTCAAGATGCTGAGCATCGCGGGTGAAAACACCAGGCTCATTCTGCTCGGTACCTTCGTGGTGACGGCAGCCCTGACACACCTCATGGCCCACACCGCGGTAGCCGCGACCATGTTTCCGCTGCTGATGGTTATCTTGAGCCTCTACGGCAAGGAAGAGGAACCTTCTCGCTTCGGTAAGGCGCTCTTCATCGGCATGGCGTACGCCGCCGGCGCAGGAAGCATGTGTACCTTCCTGGGCGCCGCCCGCACGCCGGTAGCGGCGGGATTCTACAAGGAGTTTACCGGCCAGGAAGTAACTTTTCTCCAGGTGTCGGAAGCCATGATGCCGTACGGCTGGG
>LDZS01003198.1_pt1 | contig 22794 bp, 24 predicted proteins | sample 615471 | NCBI WGS metagenome assembly LDZS01 (sample SAMN03408295, study PRJNA278302) | terrestrial metagenome | isolation source: oil reservoir sample K3 | place: USA: Alaska, North Slope, Kuparuk formation | collected 2013
ACTCCTTACGTTATAGATCAAGATCGCTGCATCAAGTGTGGCACGTGCATCGAAGTGTGCCCGTTCCACGCTGTTGAGAAGATTTAGCCGCTTAGGAGGTAGGCGAAGATGAAAGAGATTACCCTTACCATAGATGGAAAGACGTGCAAGGGGGAGCTCGGAGATACTGTGCTTCAGGTCGCCCGCAAAAATGACGTTTACATTCCGACGCTTTGTTTCCTCGAGGGACTCTCTCCGATAGGCTCCTGTCGCATGTGCGTCGTCGAGACGGAGGGGAGCAATAAGCTCCTCACCTCGTGTACCACTCCTGCGCAGGATGGTATGGCCATAATTACAAAGAGTCCGAAGCTGCATGACTACAGGCGTCAGATCTTGGAGCTCCTCTTTGCCGATAGGAACCATTTCTGCATGTATTGCTCACAGAGCGGCGACTGCGAACTCCAAAAGCTGGCGATAGAGCACGGTATGGATTCGGTCCGTTTCCCTTATCTGTACTCCAAGTTCGACGTCGATACGACGAATGAAGACATAATGATGGACCACAACCGCTGCATACTCTGCCTTCGTTGCATAAGGGTCTGCTCTGAAAAGGTCGGTGCCCACGCTCTGGACCTTGAGAAGCGCGGATGGCAGGCGAAAGTCGTTTCCGACCTAGGCCAAAAGTTGGGTGAAAGCGAGAGCTGCGTAGAGTGCGGTGCCTGCGCTCAAGTCTGCCCTACGGGTACTATAACGATAAGAGACTTCGTCTATAGAGGGCGAAGGAATGAATGCGATGCGGTCGTGGAAAGCATTTGCCCATTGTGCTCAGTCGGATGCCAAATTAAAGCTTACGTCCGCACCGGAAGTGTAGTGCGGGTGGAAGGATCAAATCTCGAGGGGCCGGATGGCGGCCAGCTTTGCTATCAGGGCCGTTGGTGGCTCCCGGAAGCCACTGAAAGAGAGCGAATACTGACCCCCCTTATACGCCATGGAGCCGAATATGTCGAAGCGAGTTGGGAAGAGGCCCTCAATCTGATCTCCGCAAAACTTGGAGAAGCTCGCAAAAGCGGCAGGATAGGAGCGCTTCTTTCGAGCCTCTGCACAGACGAAGAACTCACGCTGTTTTCTGCCTTTTTCAGAAACGCGCTCGGCATAGATAATGTGGACGCCTTTGATGGCGATGTCATGAGGGGTTTCATCAAAGGTTTTGCCCCTTTCCGTGAGCAGGGCGTCTGTCCATTTACCGCAGCCAAAAATATCCTGAACAGCGACTTAATAATGATGCTCTCCGCAGACCCGCAGAAAGAGGCACCGGTTGTAGCGAGCTACATCCGCGTGGCTACACTGCATAATGGCGCTTACTTAGTGAACGCATCCTCATACCTCGATCCCTTCCCAGGCATTACAGACTTGAGCGTCCGTCTGCCGGAAAACGACGAAGGCCTACGCGCTATCGAGCTTTTAGCTCAAGCTGTGGCGGCGCTGGCGCAGTCAACCGCGCGAGGGGAGGAGAAAGAATACGAAGCGAGCGAAGACATACTATCTTCATACAGGGAAGCGCTGGACAATGCCGCTTCTGCCTTCAATGTAGACAAAAAAAGCCTGGAAGAGCTCATCATGAAGCTCTCTCAGGCCAAACGTCCGATATTCGTCTTGGGCAAGAACTTGACCAAAAACTACAGGATGGTCACGGCGGCTGCCAACTTGGCCATAGCGTCTCAGGCGTTCTTCGATGACGGGTTGGGCGTTGTACCCCTCTTGTTCGGCGGCAATGCACTTGGAGCGATAAACACGATCGTGAGCGAAGAGGCATGGCTCGGCAAGAAAGATCTGGATTTTCTGTATGTGTTCTCCACGGGCATGATACCGGAGGACGCCGCATCACTGGCCGCCATATCGAGCACAAAGTTTGTGGCCGTGCAAGTTCCGTATATGGTGCGCCCCCTGGTCAACTTGGCTGACGTCATACTGCCGGCGCCAGCATGGTACGAGCGCAGCGGACACTTCTGCACGATAGAGGGAGAGACGCGCAGGCTCAATGTCATAGTCCCGCCGCCTGCCGAAATGCGCCCGTTGTCTTACGTGCTCGATGGGATGGCGAAAAATCTCGGCGTGACGATAGGCAAAGCACAAGTGCCTCCTTGCGAGGCGATCTTTGCTCAAAAGGTGCCATCGGCGAAGGCGCGGATGGTCCTGCTTCAGGAGGTGTGTTAGGTGATGGGGAAGGCAAAGATAGCGAGTGTATGGCTTGAGGCGTGTGCGGGTTGTCATATGTCGTTCCTCGACATAGATGAGCGAATTATAGGGCTCCTGGAGCGCGCCGAACTCACCGCCACCCCTATAACAGATATAAAAGAGATCCCTCAGGTCGATGTCGGCGTCATTGAGGGTGCACTGGGCAACGAAGAGGAGCTACACTTAGCTAAAGTAATGAGAGAGCGATGCAAGATCCTAGTGGTCTGGGGCGACTGCGCTGTCTTCGGCGGCATAAACTGCATGCGCAACTTTACCACCCCTGAGTTGACGTTGAAGGAGGGCTATGTCGACACGGCCAGCACCGTCAACCCCGAAGGGGTGATCCCTCACGAGGATGTGCCCAAGCTGCTTCCTCAGGCGCTTCCCGTGGACAGAGCCGTAAAGGTTGACGTGTATGTGCCCGGTTGTCCGCCTGATGCCGACACGATATATTATATCTTCACTGAATTGCTTGAAGGGCGCGTACCGAAAGTGCCCGTCGAAATGATGCGATATGATTAGGAGGAATGCCTCATGAGCCGCAAGATAGAGATTAACCCTGTGACGCGCATCGAGGGGCACGGCAAAATAACAGTGCAGCTTGATGATGCAGGTCAAGTCAAAAATGCTCGCTTCCATGTCACGCAGTTCAGGGGGTTCGAGCTGTTCAGCCGTGAGCGGGATTTTCGCGAGATGCCTGTCATCACTCCAAGGATTTGTGGCATATGCCCGGTGAGCCATCACCTCGCCTCCGCCAAGGCCTGTGACGACATATTGGGCGTGGAGATCCCCAAAACGGCTAAAAATTTGAGGGAGCTCATGCACATGGGGCAAGTGGTCCAATCCCACGCCTTGAGTTTCTTCCATCTGTCAAGCCCCGATCTGCTCTTTGGCTTCAACGCCGATCCCGCGGTGAGAAATGTGGCGGGGTTGGTGCAGTCTTATCCGGAGCTGGCGAAAAAAGGCATAGCCCTGCGCAAGTTTGGTCAAGAGATCATAAAGACGCTCGGTGGCAAAAAGATCCACCCCTGGCACAGCATACCGGGCGGCGTGAACCGCGGCCTGAAGCAGGATGAACGCGATGAGATCTTGAGGCAAATCCCACAAATGAAGACAATCACCAAAGAGGCCATCGCTTTGATCAAGGGCTATTTAAACGAACATGCCGCCGAGGCCAAGAGCTTTGCCGCCATCAGCACCGCTTACATGGGGCTCGTGCGCGACGGCATGCTTGAGCTTTACGACGGAAACATTCGCGTCCGTGGCCCTCGGGGAAGGGTTATAGACGAGTTTGCGTGCTCCGATTACCTGAGCTACATAGGCGAGCACGTGGAGCCGTGGAGCTATCTTAAGTTCCCCTATTACAAACCCTTAGGCTTTCCTCACGGGAGTTACCGCGTGGGTCCTCTTGGCAGGCTCAATGCGTGCGACGACATCTCCACGCCGGAAGCATCCGCTGAACTCTCGGTGTTCAGGCAGGCTTCTGAGGACGGCATCGTGCCCCACACCCTCTATTACCATTACGCGCGCCTCATAGAGGCACTTTACGGCCTTGAGAGGATAGAGGAGCTCTTGAATGATCCCGATACGCTCGGAAATGAGCTCAGGGTCAGCTCGAGCGAAATCAAGCCCGAAGGGATAGGCGTAATAGAAGCCCCTCGGGGCACGCTCATCCATCACTATTGGGTGGATGAGAAAGGCGCCATAACCAAGGTAAACTTGATAGTGGCGACCGGACACAACAATTACGCCATGAATAAGGGCGTGGAACAGGTGGCTAAAGAGTATATCAAAGGTGAGGACGTGGACGAAGGTATATTGAACCGAATGGAACACGTCATCCGCTGTTACGATCCATGTCTTTCCTGTTCCACCCATGCTGTGGGCAAGATGCCTCTGCTCCTCGAGGTGGTATCTCACGATGGAGAGTGCTTGAGGAGGATCAGCAAAGGGTAGCCGATCATGAAGGTTTTGGTATTGGGTTATGGGAATCCGTATCGCGGAGACGACGGCTTAGGGCCTCTTTTGGCCGAGCGTGTTGCTCAGTGGCTTGCTTCGCTCGGGGAAGCGGCGGAGCTGTGGGTTGGGCAGCAGCTATTGCCGGAGCTCGCAGAGGAGTTAGTAAACCACGATGTAGCTATATTCTGCGATGCCAGCGCTGTGCCCTTGGAGGATGGTTTTCTGTTGGAAGAACTCGATATCTCCTCCGACCCAGAGGGGCTGACGCTCCATTCCGTCTCTCCTCAGTGGCTTTTGGGGCTCGCTCAAAGCCTCGCAGGGCGCATGCCCAAGGCATGCCTTTTGAGCGTGGAGGGCGAGTCCTTCGATTTTCGCGAGGGACTGACCCCGCGATGCGAAGAGCGGGCCAAAGCGGCGCTGCAGCGTTTTCAGATTTGGTGGAAGAATGGCAATGATAGCGCGGTTATGATATAATATGCACGGCAGAGAGCCCTGCGGTGTGCGTGCCAAATTGAAGAGCCTTGAGCCAACACCTACCCGAAGGAGGCAGCTCCTGCCCGGCAGAGAAGGCGCAAAAGCGCCATCGAAGCTGAGGGCGGGTAAGCCTCAAACCTCTGTGAGGATCGGGTCAAGGCCTTCCTGGCACGGCACAGCGGGGTTTTTAGATTTTGGGGAGGAGTTCGACCAAAACTTCTCCCCATATTTTGATGATTTTTTAAAAAAGGTTATAGGTTCTTAGAGCTTTTCCTCATCGAAAATGAGCTCGCAAAGGCGAGCAGACGAAAAAGCCCTTTTTGGAGCCTTCTGTCTAAACCCCACAACTTGCGCTCCTATCCGAGCATGCTGAGTATATGCGACGGTTATATGTCCCAATCATGAGCAGGTCGTCCACCTTCGGTCCTCTCACGGCGGAGTAGGGATGCAGTGGAAGCGCAGAGAGATAGATGCTACACTATATGCGAAAAAGCTCAAAGAGGAGGACAATCTATTGAGCATATCACCGCCTTTTTGGCATCCCGCTTTCGCCCGTGCCTTCATTTTAGACTGGGACGGCGTAGTGGTCGAAACAAATCTCGATTTTTCTCCCGTTTACGGGCGCTTTTTCGGCGGGAAGCGGGTGATGCTCCTTGAAGTGACGCAGTCGCTGCCTCAAGAGGTTCGCGCAGAGGTCTGGCGTTGCCTGGAGGAGATCGAAACGGATGGGGCTAGCAGGGCTCAACCCGTACCGGGCTCTTTGGAGCTCTTGTCTTGGCTCGATGAGAGAAACGTTCCTTGGGGCATTGTATCGCGCAACTCCAAGGCTTCTGTCGAAATTGCGGCGAAACGTGCCGGAATCGCTCTGCCTCCTGTGGTCATAACGAGGGATGAAAAGGTTCCGGTAAAGCCTGCACCGGAAGCCTTTTGGAAGGCGTCGGAGCTTATGGGGGTAGAACCATCTTGCGCGGTAGTTGTGGGAGACTTCCTGTACGACCTGATCGGAGCGAGACGAGCTGGAATGAGGTCCGTCCTCGTGCAGCGCATGGATGAGGGATGGCTCGATTGGATCGAGGTAGCATATCCCACCCTTGCGGATTTTGTGAGATCCTTGAAGGAGCCCGAGCCCCTGACGCCGTGGGAATACCGCTTGCTTGAGGCGAAGAGAGGGAGAGAGTGGCTAAAGAAGTGCTTTCGCTTGACGGTTCAGATCCCACGCGACGTTCGTAAGCCCTGTTCATGGGCTGTGACGGCGGCTACGCTTGGCGTCGGAGGCATCTCCGTGCCGGAAGATTTGCGCCTCGAGGCGTCTCATTGGCTAAACGACCCTTACTTTGAGATGGTAGATTTGTGGCAACCCCTTCCTCAAACCCTTGAGCGCTTCATGAAGAGTCGTTTCCCCATGACCAAGATAGCGGAGGGAGGCGACGGGTTTTTATTGCCGGCGGATCCGGCGTTTTTGGAGGAAAGCCTGAGGGCTTTGGTGCAATGATAGAACAGCGTACATTGTGGGAAGAGGAGCCTCAGAAGAAAAAGACTAAGGCGTCTCCGAAAGAGAGCTGGGAGAGGCCGTTAGCCGATCGCATGCGGCCGCGCACCTTGGATGAATTTGTCGGGCAGGAGCATCTCATCGGCGCCGGGCGCCCCTTGAGGCGGCTCCTTGAGGCAAGCGAAGTGCCGAGCGCAATCCTCTACGGTCCTCCTGGCAGCGGAAAGACTACGTTAGTGCGCCTTATGGCTTCGGTTACGGGCAGAAAGCTCCTGGAGATAAATGCAGTCACGGCTAAGGTAAGCCAACTTCGAGAGTTGGTGGATGCTGCTAAAGAGGAAAAGGAGATTCGGGGAGGCAAAACCCCCTTGGCCTTCGTGGATGAGATCTACCACTTCAACAAACAACAGCAAAATGTGCTGCTCCCGGCCGTCGAGCGCGGCGATTTGATACTCCTCGGGACCACGGTGGAAAACCCGTACTTCGAAATAAACAAGACGCTGCTTTCCCGTGCAATTGTCTTAGAGCTGAGGCCGCTGAAAGCGCAAGAGCTCGTCGAACTCTTGCGCCGCGCCTTGACGGATGTCGAAAGGGGCCTCGGCAAATTGGGAATAGAGGCGGAGAGCGAAGCGATAGCTCGCATAGCCGAGCTTTCCTCAGGTGATGCCAGGCAAGCTCTAAATCGCTTGGAGGCTCTGGCTATGGCGGCGTCTAAAAATGGACGGAAAATTACCGCAACTGATGTCGAAGCCCTCTCTCCCAAGGCTTTGCAACGCTATGACAGGGCTGCCGATGAGCATTACGCTGTAATATCAGCTTTAATAAAGAGCGTGCGCGGTTCCGACCCGGACGCAGCGGTGTATTGGCTCGCCCGCATGCTCGCGTCGGGCGAAGACGTGCGCTTTATAGCGAGGAGATTGCTGATATTGGCTGCCGAGGACGTGGGGTTGGCCGATCCGCTGGCGATAGCTGTAGCTGCCTCTGCGGCTTACGCCGTGGACTGGGTTGGTTTGCCAGAGGGACGGATAATCCTCTCTGAGGCTACAATTTACCTGGCCAGCGCTCCTAAGAGCAATAGCGCTTATAAAGCCATAGACGCGGCCATGTCTGCGGTAGAAGGAGGAGACTTAATGGAAGTCCCTCCACATCTTCATGCCACTTCTCCGGATTACAAATACCCTCACGACGATCCGCGGCATTGGCTCCCTCAAAACTACTTACCAGAACCCAGGCATTTCTATCACCCCGGTTCGTTAGGAAAAGAAGCGGAAATGCGCGATCGGCTGCGGCAATTTTGGCGACGCTACCGCGACGATGTCTCGGGCCAGGAGAAAACTTAGAACAGCCTTAGGAGAGAGTATCCCAAAAGGCCTATTGCCTCCCTTATGGTCAAAAACGAGAGTTCCAAGTCCGACGCGGAGGGTAGAAAATCTATGGCCTCAAGCGGGCATTGATCTGCGAGGTATCCAACGGGATAAGGGTATATAGCAATGCCCTCCATTTTCCTCGTGGCCATCCAGAGGGCCCGCCTCATGTGGTAGGCGCTCGTTACCAATACCGCGTTGCGATATCCCATCTCTTTCAATCTATCGCTGGCTATCTCCACGTTTTCCCATGTGGTGCGCGACTTATTTTCTACAATCGTCGGCACCCTTGGCCTCCATAGCGCGACTTTGCGGGCCATCGCCTCTGCCTCGGATATTCCGCCTCCTCTGGGCAATCCTCCCGACAGCATGAGCGGCCATCCGTGGCGCGATGCCACCTCCCAGGCGCCGACTATCCTCTGGAGTCCATGGGGACTCAGGTCAAATTGATCCGGAGTCGAACCGCGCCACATTCCACCGCTGAGGACCAGGACTACGGCATTTTCTTCGTCTTCGGGAAGACTCGGCCTTATCCCTTGCTCCCAGGGGGCCGCTATGTATCGTGTCCCCACCCCTGTGCTCATTACGTAAAGAGCTGCGGCGCAAAGGAGCAAAAGGCTTCCTGCAACTGGGCGGCGCGGCCTTCTGAAAAGCGCTGCCCCCAGGACGAAAAGCAATAGTATGATTACGCCCGGCGGCGTAATGGCGGCGCCCAGTAGCTTGTAGGCGAAAAACCCTATGCTCAATTCTTCCAAGCCTTCTTTCTCTGGGCCTAGCGCGTTACATGGGCTATCTGTTATTCTTTTTAAAATGGTCAACCAGAAGATCTCGAAGCCGTTCCAAGTGGTTGCGCATTGCCGCCTTGGCTCGTTCCTCATCGCGCTCGAGCATGGCGTCGATAATTTCCACGTGTTCCGAGGCCAAGCTCTTCAGCTGCAAACCCGCTACGGAATGACGACGATATAGCTGGAGCAGGTCGTAAAGATTATTGAATATGGTCATAAGGAAACGATTGTTCGCAGCCTCGCAGAGCGTTGAATGAAACTCCGTGTCCAGTCTTACGAACTCCATCGGATCGTCGCTTGAGAAAGAGGAAAAGATCTCTCTGAAACGTTTTAACTCCTCAGGCGGCGTTTTGGAGCAAAGGCGCTCTATTGCCAATAGCTCCAGCGCGAGGCGCACGTCATAAAAATCTGATATGTCCTCGGCGGTCAGCTTTCTGACGTAGGCTCCCTTCCTGGGGATGAGTTCTACCAATCCGCTCTGGGTGAGTTGTCTGATAGCCTCGCGCACCGGCGTGCGAGATACAGCCAGTCTATCAGCCAATTCCACTTCGGACAACTTCTCTCCTGGCTTTATGAGTCCGGTTACAATAGCATCGCGGATCTTCTGATAGACGATCTGCCGGAGATCCGCGTTGTCGGCGGAAGGCGGGACAGCTTCTTCATTTTTCATGACAGCAACCTCCTCGTTGGGTTTAAAAGATGTCCGTTGTGGATCGCATGTCCTTAGCTACGCGGTCGGCCCATAGGGCCATAGCGTATATGGCATCGGACAACCGGTTTAAGTAGGCGTATGTAGCATCATCGATTTCGCTCGCCCGGGCGAGCCTCGCGGCCAATCTCTCAGCTCGTCTGGCAACGGTGCGGGCTATGTGAAGCGCGGCGCCCAAGGTTGAATCGCCGGGCTTCACGAAGGCAGGTTTGCCGTCAAGCAGTCTTTTGACGTGCTCTACGACATCTTCCAGTTCTGCAATGGATGGGGGCCTCAGGCCGGGGTAGAGCGCGAGATATCCCATCAGTTGGCCCAGATCTTCTTCCATGGCTAACAATCGTGCTTTGAGTTCTTCGAAGGGGCAGATGGCCCTGGCCATACCTATGTGAGCCTGGCACTCGTCGAGCGTTCCGTATAACTCGACGCGAGGGTCATCTTTTGGCACGCGCGTGCCGTTGCCTAAACTCGTCGTGCCTTTGTCCCCGCCCTTTGTGGTTATTTCGAACTTAGTCATGTCTTGCCTCCCGATAAAGAACCCTAAATCGCCTCTGTCTTCGTTTCTCCCTTAGATTGAGAGACGAGCACGAAAAGGCCCGTGGCAGAGACGCAAGGAAGGTCGTTCTCATCCAAAATTTCGGCCTCTGTAAAGACCTTGCGACCCTTTTGTGTCGTCACCTTGCCGCAAGCGCGATAAGATTTTCCTAAAAGCACTGGCTTGCGAAAGAGTAGCTCCATCTTAGCCGTGACGTAAAGGTCTTGCGATTCCATTTTGGTCGCCCGTGCCATGGCATCGTCTATTATCGCAGCCAGTATCCCGCCATGCACCATGTCTTCGTAGCCGCACCAACTTTCGTCGGGCACAAATGGTATCACCACTTGCTTTGTGGCTTCATCCCAAAAGAGTTTGAGCCCGAGTGTCCTTTTGTTCAGCTTTGCCTCTCCACACACAAAACAGGTGGGAGTGTGAGGCATCTCTTTCATGAAAATATCGCCTCCAAGCCTTTCGCCGTCTGGGGCTATAGAACTTTCCAGGGGAGTCATGCGCTGTGATCTGCATGTTTTAACCCAAAGCCACATCTAAAACCATCATAACGGCAAATCCCAACATGGCGCTCATGGTGGTTATGTCGGTTTCGCCGCTGCGCTGGGCCTCTGGGATAACTTCCTCCACTACTACGAAGATCATGGCACCGGCCGCAAAAGAAAGCGCATATGGCAATATGGGCTGGGCTACTAATACCATGGCAGCCCCAATGACGCCGGCTACGGGTTCTACCATTCCGGAGAGTTGGCCGAGTTGGAAGCTTTTCCATTGTGACAACCCCTCTCGCCGCAGGGGCATTGATATGGCAAATCCCTCTGGGAAGTTCTGTATCCCTATGCCGAGAGCGAGCGAGATTGCCCCGGCGAGCGACGCCGACGGCAAGTCGTAAGCCAATGCGCCGAATGCCACCCCTACGGCCATGCCTTCAGGTATATTGTGCAGCGTGACTGCTAATACCAATAGAGTGGTCCTCTGCAATGAAGTTTTTATACCTTCTGCCTCTGAAGCCTCGAGTCCCTTATGAAGGTGGGGCAAAACCTTGTCGATTAACCTCATAAAAACTCCGCCACCTAAAAAACCAACCAAAGGCGGAACCCACACTGGGATGTCTTTGCCTTGCGACATTTCTATGGCCGGAGCCAAAAGCGACCAATAGCTTGCAGCTATCATAACGCCTCCGGCAAAGGCGAGCATACTGTCCAAGAAAATTTTGCTTACCTGTTTGGTTAGAAAAACACATGCAGCTCCTGCGGCAGTGACGCCCCATGTGAAGCACGTAGCCAAAAGAGCCTGCATCGTGGGGGATAGGTTCAAAAACCATTCAACCAAGCTTATGTCACTCCTTCGTTCATCCCTGGCATCTTGGGCTCGAACAGAACTTATTATAGCAAAGCCTCAAAAAAGCATGGCCCCTCTGCGTAGAGGGGCCATGCGGGCGCCTTAGGCTTCTAAGTCTACGTTTTGTCCAATTCCAAGGCTCTGGAACAGCTGGGCTGTCATGGCCTTTTGCAGCTCCGCTACCTGCTTAAACGTCGCATACTGAACGGCTAATTGAACATCCTGAGCTTGAGCAGCACCTATGCGTTCTATGTCCATCGGAGCCTCACCTCCTGAAAGACGCCCATCATTATTATCGACCATTTTGCCTTAAAAGCTCATCTTTTTGTAGTGGTCCATTTATCAGGCGATTCTCTATAGGCAATAACAATTAGCCTAATAAGGATAGTTATATTGACGCTACAGCATTCAGATGCTATCCTGTAATGGAAGCAATAGCGTTATGCTGGCATGGACAAGAAGTTGCAAGAGGTATGCGGCAAAAAGTTCTCAAGCCTGCTTTAGGGTGTGTTTTTTAAAGTTGCGCGATACGAACGGGGGAGGAAAAACGCTGTGTGGCGGCAACTTAAAGTCTTAGACCTTAAAATTATCTTGACCGCTTTGGACGATATCAAGTTGCCATTTTTCAAAGAAAATGCTCTACGAAGCGCTTTGGGTACCTCTCTTCGCGCAACCATTTGCGCTACGCCTTTGAGGGGAAATTGTAAAGGGTGCGATATCGAAAGTCTTTGCATTTATAACAAACTCCTTCCTCGCGCATCGGGTAAAGCATTAAATTCATCAGCGCAGATCCAGGAGGATGTTGCATCGCCTCAAGAGTCCACGTCTTTAAACTCTGGGGGCGAAAACCTCTCCCCGCTTTATCTTGCTTTCTTTGACCCTAATACTCCCATGCGTATCGGCGCCGGTGAAAGTTTTACATTCTATTTGCATCTCTTTGGTCCAGCAGTAGCTTACTTTCCCTATTTCTATTTTTGTTTGGAAAACATGGGTTTAAAAGGGCTGGGCTTAAAGGGCGACAACTCGAAACGAGGCAAGTTTGAAGTTAGAACGATAAAAGTCATTTCGCCGCGCGGCGGTGAAACTCTCGTTTATAGTAGAGAAGAGGGAGTTCCTCCTACTGGATGGCGCCCATTTTCTTTGGGTGATTATATTGATGGTGTGGAGGTATCTGCCTTAAAGATAACGACGCTTAGCCCGCTTAGGCTTAAATACAAAAATAGGCTCACTTCTTCTGTCGAACTCCATGTATTGCTCCGTGCAGCCTTAAGGCGCATCTCGGATTTATATATCAAAACTACAGGCGAGCGCCTTGATATAGACTACTCGGGGCTAATAACCCAGGCTTGCACGATAGCCGAAAGTAATAAACCTGAAGGACAGTGGAGATGGGTTGACTACAAGCGGTATTCAACCACTCAGCAAAGGAGCATGAAGTTGGGTGGTGTCTTTGGCGATATACTCTATCGTGGAGAGCTAACCGAGCTTTATCCGTATCTCAAGGCAGGGGAGGTGTTGGCTGTAGGCAAAGGTATTGCTTTTGGGTTTGGGCGTTATAAAGTAACAATAGAGAGGTGAGATGAGCTTGGATCGTAAGACAGTTGTGCTGGCATCTCTCTTGCACGATATCGGCAAATTAATTTACCGCGCCGTGCCTCCCGAACAGCGTCACAGCAACCGACACCAAGAGTTGGGTTTCCTTTGGGGCAAGTCTGCCGAGTTGCCGCCCGGGGTGCGAGAGGCCATACGCCGCCACCATGCCGTTCGACCTCAAGACCCAAAATATGGCGAATTAGCACCAGAGGCTTATAAAGGGCCATTAGAGATTAAAAATCTAATATATCTGACCTCTGAGGCCGACAATATCGCATCAGGAATGGAACGCGGCGATTTTGCCGAAGACAGTAGCGGCACCTACGAGATAAAACAAGCCATGGGCGTGGTTTTCGACAAAGTCGCCCTCAATCGAGCCGCTCAGCAAAAATACAGCTGGGCACCCGTGCTTTTAGAAGGCGTTCCTTATCCGCTGCCAGACGAAGAAATCCCCAAACAAAAAGTCGCCAATTTCTATAAAAATACGTGGACCTTATTGCGCGATGCTCTTAAAGATCCTGTCAACTTTCAAGAAGATAGACTGCTTCTAATTTTAGAAAAATATTTGAGCCAAGTACCCGAATATACCCACGTTTCCGAAAACTCATGGCCAGACACCTCGCTTTATTATCACCTTAAAAGCACAGCAGCTTTAAGTTTATGCAATTACCTTTATCTTACGGAAAATGGATGCGAATGGAGTAACCTTGACCTTAAAAGAACAATCGGCAAGCGAGATGAAAAGCGCTATGTTTTCGTGGGGGCTGACCTTTCTGGCATACAGAGCTTCATTTACACTATTAGCTCGAAAGCTGCCTTAAAAACTGTAAGAGCGCGCTCTTTTTTCCTTGACCTCATGATCGAAAGCGCAGCTACTCAGCTGTGTGAAGCTTTGGGCCTCGGTCGCTCAAACTTGATTTATGCCTCAGGAGGCGTTTTCTTCCTTATAGCGCCCAATACCAAAGCTACACAAGGTCAGTTAGACAAATTTCACGGCAAGTTTAATAGCTGGCTTTTTGAGAACTTTGGCACTTCGCTTTACCTTTGCCTCGCCACAGAAGAATTAAGCGGCACAGGCCTTATGGGCAAGGAAGGACACCTTCAGGGCGCATGGAGCTCTTTAGGCGGGAAGTTGCGCTTGCAGAAAGACCGCAAGTGGGAGAGTTTTATTCTTGAAGACCCTAAAAAATTCATGTGCCCTAAGCCAGTGGAAAGGGAGTGCCAAATTTGCCATCAAGGTAGAGGAGTGGAAAGCCGAAATTTCGATGGAACATCACTTGAACTATGCGATTTTTGCAGCACCATGATAAGGTTGGGGCAGCATTTGCCCGACGTCAATATTTTTTACGAAACCAAGCAGGCCACCGCAATATCCCCGCTTTCTATTTCTATATGTGATTTACACTATCATTTTTCTAACGAACCTCCTAAAGGCGTTTCTGCCGCATATCAGCTTAAAAACCCGTGGAATTTACCGGAAGGCGATTCCCCAATCCGGCCTTTCCCGAGCGGTTCTTACTATACCGAAAGCGAGTTCGATAAACTTGCCTCTATGGCTGTCGGAGATAAAAAGATAGGCGTCGTCCGAATGGACGTAGACCACTTAGGGCAAATATTCTCTCACGGCTTGCAAAACGCCACTTTTGCGCGAATGAGCGACCTTTCTGCACGGCTGAACCAGTATTTCAAATACTACCTTCCTAAGCTCCTCGCTCGCAGCGAAACCTATAGCTTTCTTCCGCTTAAGCCGATTGAGCCGATAAAAATGCCGATCAACATTATTTACGCTGGCGGCGATGACCTTTTCTTGGTAGGCACATGGGATGCCGCCGTTGAAATGGCTTGTGCTATCAACCATGACTTTAGAAAATTTACTTGCTACAACCCAGACATCACGATTTCAGGAGGTATTGTAATTGCCGATGAGAAAATGCCCATCTATAAATTGGCCGATATGGCGGCCGAAGCCGAAGCAAAAGCCAAGGATAGTGGCCGTAACAGGCTGTGCTTGATGGGAATGCCTTTTACATGGAGTGAAATAGATGAACTTTATAAATACTTGCACATTTTTGCCCCGCAACTTGAACAAGACGGCTTAACGGTTGAGGCGATAGGTTTTTCGAGTGGTTTTCTGCAAAGGTTTGGCGCTTTGGTCGAAGAATATCGTCGCCTCAGCTTTCAAGAGGAAAGCCAGATCAGGGAGAGGGAAGATGAATTCGCAAGTCCGCTTAACAACAATAACCGGGCTTGGGTGTACCCCAAACTCTATTATCTCTTCGCGCGCGCTATGTCTGCGGCTAAAGAGGAGAACGTTAAAAAATTTTACCAGAATCTCTTAGCTGTGAGCTTGAGCGAGAAAGCCTTGACGCGTATGTTGCCGCCAGTATTAGGAGTCTTAAAGCTTATGTTGAGGGGAGTGGTGGGAAGTGCCAACAAGTCAAGTTAAGTTGAGCAGCATTTTAGGTAATAAACCTTGGGCTGAGCGAGCCGTCTGGTATCGCATACTTCAAAGAGCCTCTATCAGTAACAATAGGATAAGAAGTGATTTTTTTGATAACAACAGAGATTACTTTCGTAATTATTCTTTAAGCCTTGATAACGAAACAAAACAACGTATAAACGCCTTGGAGATCGACTACAGGGAATGGCGCAAAGAGCTCGAAGAGCTCAAGGAGGAGGTATTAGAAAGTTTATTGAAAGAGGCTAACAAGATAGAGTGCTTGTCTTTGGCAAATGCGGCAGATTTAGTGGAACGCGCCAAGGCTATGGGTGCATTATTGGCTGTAGACCTAAAGACATCGCAGATTAGGCGTTTTCTCGGAGCTGTTATGGGAGCGGAAGTAGAGGCGAAGAAAAAGAGTCCAGATAGCTTTGACAAAGCCAAGGCTGAGTATCTTAAAGTTTATTTGGCTTATGCGGCAGGGCGCAATGCGGCGGCCATGCCGCTTTTGCGCGTCTTAGAGCCTATGATCTCAAAAATAAGGCCGAGTGGCCGGGAAGGATGGGACGATTTTTGCGCGTTTGTGCGATTTGTGCGTTCCATAGTGGCCTACCATAAATTTTACGGCGGTGGAGAATGATGGAGGTGTGCCAAATGGTCGCAAGTAAGATTGCCGGCAAAATGCTCATAGAGGGGAAAATACATTGTCTGACAGGGCTTCACATCGGCGGCAACCAAGATGTGAGCGAAATAGGAGGTGTTGATCTTTTGGTGATAAGAGACGCTGTCTCGCGCGAACCCTACATACCCGGAAGCTCGCTCAAAGGCAAGCTTCGCAGCCTCCTCGAAAGACACCATTTTGCAAAAGGCACTTTAGAATTTAACAAAAAGATGATAGTTGGAGGTCAAAACATATCTCATCATGAATGTGGGGAAAATAAGTGCGTCATTTGCCGACTCTTCGGCGCCAGCCGCTCTAAAGATGGATCAACAAAAGAGAATCTTCCGGCAAGCCTATATGTGCGCGATGCCTACTTGACCGAAGAAAGCAGAGACAAATTATCGCAGTTAGAGAGCGCTTATTATCTTTCTGAGGTTAAATTCGAAAACACCCTTGACAGGATAACCTGCGCTGCAAACCCTCGCCAAATCGAGCGAGTCCCCCGCGGGACTGAGTTTCACTTCCAAATGGTTTATAACCTTTGGCAACCCGAAAATTTTCAATACTTCGAAGAAGATATAAAAGAGCTTTTCGCGGCCCTTCGGCTTTTAAACGACGATTATTTAGGTGGGCATGGATCTCGCGGCTATGGGCACGTAGAGATAAAGGGATTAACGCTGAAATGGCGTGGCCTTAGTTACTACACTGGCGAGGGAAAAGAGGAGAAAGAGGAGCCTGTTGAACTTACTGGCGACGTAAATCAGTTAATCGATAAAATATTCCAACATGGTACGGGGGGAACCTTGGGAGAAGATAAATGATTAAAATAGCAAAACTTAAGTTTAAAGGCCCAATGCACATAGGAGAAGCAGGCCTTGGCTTAGAAGAAACCTCTCTCGTAATTCATTCTGATACCCTCTACAGCGCCATATTCCGGGCGTGGCTTTGTTTGTTTGACGAACCCATGACTGACATCTTGTTGACCTCCGCCTTTCCTTTCGTAGGCAGTGATTATTACTTTCCACGTCCACTCCTTCCCATCCCTGACTTTACGGCAGAACTTGCAATGGAATATGGAAAAGCTATTAAACGCCTCCGTTTTGTTGACCGCGATCATTTTTGCAAGTGGATAAGTGGAAAAGCTTTTGACATTAAGATGATGCTTGCCAAGGGTGCAACCGTTGCTAAAACCATGCTTACCGTCGTTAAGCCCAAGGTGGCTTTAGACCGTATGACGTCGTCGTCAAATCTATACTTCGTAAGCGAAGCCGTTTTTGCAAAAAGACCCGAAGCGGGGTTGTTTTTTCTTGTTGACTTAAAGGCAGAACAATGGCCCAAGTTTCAAAGCGCGCTCAAATTTTTGGGAGAAGAAGGCATAGGCGGCCGCCGCAGCCAGGGTTATGGAGCTTTTGAGGCCGGTTTTGGCGAAAGCTTCATACCCACGGAGCCTGAAAACCCAAACGCGTTCGTGACGTTGTCGCTATTTTATCCGGCCTGCGAAGATGAAGTAAAAGATAGCCTTATAGCATATAGGCTTGTTGAGCGCACTGGATGGCTTGAGGGGACTAAGGGCAACCTCGGCATGAGGCACAAGCGTATCCTCATGATGACCGAAGGCAGCGTTTTTAGAAAGCGCGTCGCTGGAGCCCTGGTGGACGTTGCCCCTGAAAGCTTTAAATCTCACCCGGTTTACCGCAATGGCTTGGCTTTCACTATAGGCGCTAAGTCGGAGGTGGCGGGGCATGGCTAACTATGAAGTGACAATAGAAGCTTTAAGCCCAATCCATATAGGTGGGGCACAAGGGCGGCTTACCTTGCTCGATTTCTGGCAAGATGAAAATTGTGTTTACCTCGTTAGCGAAAATAAGTTGGCAGAGATTTTATCGAGGTTAGATAAGATCGATGACTTTGTCAATTTCGTAAAGAAAGGACAGCATATAACTCTTGATGATTATTTAAAGCAGATAAATATTAAAGGTAAAACATCTCACGAAATAGTATCACGGAGGATAAAAAAGGGCGAACCAGAAATATGTAGCAATATTATGCCGTTTATCACTGACGGGGCTTCTGGTGAGCCATACCTTCCAGCCTCGAGCGTAAAAGGCGCGTTAAGGGAGGCGATGCTTTACTGGGTAGCCAAAGATTCTCGCGAGTTGAGCGAGGTTAAAACAAAAATCAAAGAGATGGCGGCTAAAAGAGGCAGGAAAGATAAAAACATAGGAGGAAAACTCGACGACACCTTGCGCGCGCAATTGCCGAATGACCGCAATCGTAAAACTCCTCATGGCGATTGGTTGCGCGCTCTCAGGCTAACGGACGCTTACGCCCTGCAAGGAGACTTTACAGAAATTCAAGCGGTGAGAATTGTTAGCCTGAATGGAGACGCAGGTTATCATTACGGCGCAAAAGGGACAAAACTTTTCGTTGAAGTAATCCGCTCAGGCGTCAAGCTAAAGTGCCGCTTAACTTGTGATGAGGAGTCGTGCGGCTTTTTGGCGGCGTTATGTGGCCAAAGCCCGCCCTTTAAGCTCGATAAATGGCTCGAGTTCAGCCACAAAAAGTGCAAAGATGTCTTAACGGCAGAAAAGGAGTTCTTCCGCCAGGCGGGTCTGCAAGGCCTGGTGGAAGAGTTGGAGCGCATTGAAAGCCTCGGCGCAAATATACGCTTAGGGTGGGGGGCTGGGTTGCTTTCGTCTTCTTTGGTCCTCCGTCTTTCAAAGGAAGAGCGTATAAATTTGCGCGATTGCTACTTTAAATCGTATAATCATCTACTTTTCCCGAAGTCTCGCAAAGTTGCGGTAATCAAAGATAAACCACTGCATACCTTTGGCTGGGCAAAAATTACAGTCAATTAGATTAGTTTCATATAATAAAGGAGAGAACTTTGAAATGAGGGAAGTTTTGATCTCTTTTGTCGGTAATCAAGACCCAATTTCGAAAAATACCAAGGAATTTGGCGCGGTCATCACTTTGTGCCAACATTTAAAGCCGGATATAGTGTATCTTATGCCAACCGCAAAAGGAGTTGGGATATGTTCCTCTACCGAAGATAACGCCAAAGAGACCGCAGAATATTTAAGCGAGTTAAGAGACGAAATATCACCAGGAGTCGTCTGTTATATAAGGCCAATTTTAGTTTCTGACCCTACGGACTTTCAAGAATTGTTGCCGTCCATCAGGGAAAACATCGACAACATTTTAAACGAGCTAAAAAGAGAAGGGGAAGACTTCGAGCTTCACCTCAACTGCTCGTCGGGAACTCCTCAAATGTGCGCGTGCTTTTATGTGCTCGCCCACGCCGGGCGTTTGTTGTCTCCTCATTTGTGGCAGGTTCGTAACCCTAAGGCGACGCAACCCGGCGAAGATCGCGTATGCGAAATAAAGCTAAAGTTTTTGGAGGAGGAAAGCATAATAGGTCGTCTTCGCCATTACTTGGATGGGTACCATTTTGAGATTATGTCCATAGAGTGCCAGAGTTTAAGCGAGATCAGCGTTTACAGTGGTCGACGTAATGTAGCCGAATTAGTGGCGAGAGCGCTAAAAGCTTATAGCATGTGGGATCTCCTCCATTACCGCGAAGCTTACCAGCGCCTTAACTCGATCGAACGAAGGTGGCGCGATACCGTGGATGCAGGTGATATAGCCGTAATTTTAAGAAAGCAGGCCGACTTCCTATCACATTTAAAGTCTGAGAGCGAAAAAGAAACGCCAGAGAACTTGGTGGACATCTTATTTAATGCCGAACGCTGCTTTGCCCGCAAGGCCTATACGGATACGTTAGCACGTTTTTGGCGGATATACGAGGGAATACTCTATTACAGGTTGCGCGAAGAGTATGGCATTGAGCCGCGAAATATAGCTTCAGGCAAAAAGCTGTCTTTATTTGAGGCAGATAAGGAATTACGCACGTTGCAAGACCAACCCTTTTTAAACGTTTTAAAAACTTCTTTGAAGGCCATGCGAAAATCATCTCAGCAGGAGATAAAAGTGGAAGACCTCTTGGAAGAACTGCGCGAAAAGAGAAATAGCTCCGTGGTGGCTCATGGTATGAAGCCAGTGAGCGAAGAAGATGCCGCAAATAGCATTACGGTGGCTAAAGCTTTGTTAGCGAAGATGATCTCAAGCGGCGAGGAACTTTTGAAGGAATATCCTTTAAATAAGCCTCAGGTTGGCGCCTTGCTCGACTTCTTGGCCGCAAGTTAAGCGAGTTTGTCGACTCTATGGAGTTTTTGCACTATCGGGGGTCGACGCAATATTATGCGATGTCAGTCGCCACAGAACCTTGAAAATTCTTTATGTGTTAATTAGGGTTTGTGACCCGACTATAGGGGACGGAAACATGACCAGTAGGCAAGTTACCTTCAAGCCACACCAGTTTGTGACCCGACTATAGGGGACGGAAACGATACCCATCAAGCTCCATGCGGATATCCTTACTTGGTTTGTGACCCGACTATAGGGGACGGAAACATGCGTTAGTAGGCGGCCAACTTGAATTATCCGATAGTTTGTGACCCGACTATAGGGGACGGAAACCCATTATGCGCTCTACGATCGCCATTTTTAGCCCTCGTTTGTGACCCGACTATAGGGGACGGAAACTAGTTTCTGTCCGTATCATCTTGCTCGCCTCCTTCACGTTTGTGACCCGACTATAGGGGACGGAAACTGTTCGTCATTGGCGTTATGTTGCACTTCCCACCCGTCGTTTGTGACCCGACTATAGGGGACGGAAACGAAACAGGCATTTCTACATCACCATACTGCATCTTTGTTTGTGACCCGACTATAGGGGACGGAAACTTGAAGAACTTTTCTTGTGACTTATTGTTCGTGATGGTTTGTGACCCGACTATAGGGGACGGAAATGAGTTCGTCTGACTTCAAATATTCATTGGCCGCCTCGTTTGTGACCCGACTATAGGGGACGGAAATCGACATAAATAGCCCCATCGATATCAAGATGTTGGTCGTTTGTGACCCGACTATAGGGGACGGAAAATTGTCGTCGAATACCTTGAATGTTCTATTAACCAAGGTTTGTGACCCGACTATAGGGGATGGAAAACGTTGGATTGCAATAACTCCAAAGCTCATATATCTGGTTTGTGACCCGACTATAGGGGACGGAAATCGATTATCGATCCACCAAGATGCCTTAGTTTCTTTTAGTTTGTGACCCGACTATAGGGGACGGAAACTCATCACTCGAGCAGTTTGGAGGGACTCCTGGATTGGTTTGTGACCCGACTATAGGGGACGGAAACAGGTCGGATGCTCGGTTGCTGTTCACGGGATATTGGTTTGTGACCCGACTATAGGGGACGGAAACATTGTAGCGTAGACGCGCTTGTAACCTTGTCTCTTCGTTTGTGACCCGACTATAGGGGACGGAAACTTGCCTATTCGGTCTCCTTCTGTTTCTTGCAACATCAGTTTGTGACCCGACTATAGGGGACATAGTAGTGACGAGTGAGAGTGGATGTGAGTGTGAGAGTGAGTATGGTTTGGCCTTGCTTATGGGATGTGCTTTGTTTCTTGCGCTTCACGCATTACTGATCACATCTTACGCCTCACGTTTCTCGTCTCACGCTTCACGGTCTTTCGGCGTCTCATTGACATAAGCGGCTTCGATGTGATACATATACTTCGTAAAATACAATGATTTTGAATAAATGGGGGTGTTAGTTATGAACGAGAAATTGCTCAAGGCTTTACAGGAGCAGCTCAACGCCGAGGCCTATTCGGCGTATTTGTATTTTTCCATGGCCTCTTGGTTTGAGTCGGAAAACTTGACCGGGATGGCCCACTGGATGAAGGTCCAAGCGAAGGAGGAGCTCGATCACGCCAAGCGATTCTACGATTTCATCAATGCCAGGCGGCAGAAAGTGAACCTCTTGCCCATAGATGGACCTAAGACAGAATGGTCTTCTCCGCTGGAGGCGTTCGAGGAAGCCTTTAAACACGAACAGGTCGTTTCGAAGCGCATACACGATCTGTTAGCGCTTGCAGTCGAGGTGAAAGATTATCCCACTCAAGAATTCCTGCAGTGGTTCGTCAAGGAGCAGGTAGAGGAGGAGGCTACCGCTGATAGCATCGTCAAAAAGCTGCAACTTATCGGCGACTCCAAGAATGCCCTTTTCATGCTCGATCACGCCCTCGGAGAGAGGGGCGAGTGAGAAAACCTTAGCGTCGACTTTGGAGGGAGGCATGGCGGGGCCTTGCCTCCCTCCACGTTTTTGAATATAGTTTGAGCTGGTTAAAGATTAACAAGGGGAGGGGTTGCTATGGCCGACGAGAAGATTCAGCTCGAATCGCTTTTCAGCTTGACCTATGGCATGTATATCGTGAGCACCGCATACGAGGGAAAGTTCAACGGCCAGATCGCCAACGCCGTGATGCAGATAACGGCCGAGCCGATATGCATAGCCGCTGCAATGCATAAAGATAATTTGACCACGACGTTGGTGGAAAAGAGCGGCATAATGGGCATCTCGGTGCTGGAAGAAGATGTGCCTATGACGTTCATAGGCAACTTCGGCTTCAGGAGCGGTCGCAGCATCGACAAATTTTGCGACTGCGAATACATCACTGGAGAGTTGGGCACACCGTTAGTGATAGATCATTGCCTGGCCGTCGTCGAGGCGAAGGTCATAAACATAATGGAGGTCTACACCCATAAGCTCGTCGTGGGCGAGGTCGTCATGGCGAGGGCGCTTAAAGAAGGAGGGACACCGCTTACCTACTCTAACTACCATCTCATCAAGCGCGGCAAGTCGCCCAAAAACGCCCCCACCGTCGTCTTTAACGCCCTTTAAGCGCGATGCCCGCACCGCAGGAATGCCTTCAAGTATTCGATGAGGTTTATTATCTTTACAACCGGCGCGAATATGTGCCACCGGACCCCCTTCAATTTTTGTATTCCTATCCTGATATCGAAGATAGGGAAATCGTCGGCCTAATCGCTGCGATGCTCGCCTTCGGCAGGGTAGAGCAGATTATAAAGAGCATCGGTATGGTATTGAACGTGCTTGGCCCTCATCCAAGAGTTTCCTTGCTGGGCCTGAGCGAAGAGGAGCTCTCCGCGTCGTTTTTTGGCTTCAGGCATCGGTGGGTCAAAGGGCCTCATATCGTCGCCCTCTTGCGGGGGATCAGATCGACGATAGAGGAGCACGGTTCGTTGCAACGCGCATTCGTCTTGAGCCTAAACCTGAGCGACGG
>LDZS01003199.1_pt1 | contig 22757 bp, 21 predicted proteins | sample 615471 | NCBI WGS metagenome assembly LDZS01 (sample SAMN03408295, study PRJNA278302) | terrestrial metagenome | isolation source: oil reservoir sample K3 | place: USA: Alaska, North Slope, Kuparuk formation | collected 2013
GGCGTGTGGCTTGCATTTTTTTTGCTTCAGGAGCCAAAAATCTTGAGGCGTTTCAGGATGACCCTTTGGGCTACTGCCATCGTCACCTTTGCCTGGACCATCTTGTGCTTTGCACTCACGGGCAATATGGAGGGCCCCTTTTCTCACCACAACACTATGGGAGCTCATGCGCTCTTCCTTCTATCGCCAACGCTGGCGTACTTTTTTGACGAGAGGCTCTCTCCGCGGGAGGCGACACTGGCGTTTTTTGCCCTTTTGGGCTCGTGCGTAATGCTCTTTTTAAGCTTCAGCTCCGGTGCCTGGGCTGGAGGAGCTGTAGTGCTGCTTTTTTCACTTCTTTTTCTGCGCCGCGATGTGCGCCTATGTTGGAGGCGGGTCTGTCTTTTGCTTTTATGTGGGGTGTCGTTGGTAGGCATATCTATCCTGGTCGACAAAACGCTGGTGCAGCTTCTGCTTAGGGAATTGTCACAGCTTGCCTCTGCGGGCGACATAGAGGCTTTTTCCAACAATAGATCTCTCCTGTGGCAGGCCGCATGGAATATGACGCAAAATAGCCCTATCTTGGGACATGGTTGGAAAAGCTTTAAAGAGCTCTTCCCCGCCTTCGCCCCTGAGGGGTGGAAGTGGGGTGCGCCCCCAGCTCCGCACAATGGCTATTTAACCCTTTTAGTGAGCGGTGGCTTTCCTCTTTTTTTAGCTTACCTTGCGCTTCAATGGCGGATGATAGAAAGCGCCTATCGTGCCTTTAAGGGCGGCATGCACAGGCATCATGCCGTCGCGGCTTTAAGCTTGGTTGTGGGGCAGCTCGTGTATTCCATGGGAGGTAGCCACTTCGATGCCCGTCAGACCGTAGGCTGCATCGCCTGGGCCCTTATGGGGCTTGCTCTCGCCTTAGGCAGAAAATAACTTGGGTTCTGCCATCATTACAAAATCATGCAAGTGGTAACCCTAAGATAGGAGTTTACCCACAACCTCACCTAAGATAAGTTGGGAACTAAGTGAGGAGATAATTGTATGACGAAGCTACTGTGAACATCCAAAAAGCTGAGGGCAAGGAGGAAATCGAGGAGGAGATAAAGAAAGAAAGTCACGGGTAAATTCCAGAGCTCGGGGACTTGCATCGATAGCCGTTTGTGTTATCATAATGCGGCTGATGTGCGTATATACGCGAAATCGGTTGCGCGCATCAGGCACTTGTCGTAAGGGGTCCCATCGTCTAGTGGCCTAGGACACCGCCCTTTCAAGGCGGCGGCACGGGTTCGAATCCCGTTGGGACCGCCACTGTGCCGGTGTAGCTCAATCGGCAGAGCAGCGCACTCGTAATGCGCAGGTTGGCGGTTCAAGTCCGCCCGCCGGCTCCATAACAGCTTCACAAGCCAGTTTAGCCTTCTTCCTTCTCTATAGTTGGGGTGCGAAGTTGCTTTTAAGAGCAGCGCACCCATTTTTTTAACTGTTTCGTCGAAGTCCTTGAGCGAGAGCGTGGTTTCCAGATAGGAAAAGGGAAATTGGCGAGACACCGCCACAAAGGAAATTTTTAACTCGAGTTTCGGACCGAGGCCACAAAAGCAACAAAAGTCCAGATAGGGCAGCCCAAAGAGCAACCCGAACCAAAGGAAGAGCCAAGCAGGAGAATCCCAAAGACTTTGACTCAAGCCGCACGCAAGAAGGTATGTTGGAGGGCGCGCTTGAGTAGATGAGTAACTTTCTGGTCGGTGGCCAAACAATACTCTGTTGGCAATAAAACGTATGAAATGCTATAATAAAACACGAAATGATGCCTCTTGCACAACAAGCTCCATGAGGAGGTGATCCAAATGGTCGAAAAACTTTTGACCCCAGAGGAGGCTGCCGAACGGCTGGCGGTAACGCCGAGGAGCATCCGTGTGTGGCTAAAGCAGGGGAAGCTCAGAGGGGTTAGAGCAGGAAGGCTTTGGCGGATAAGGGAGCGCGATTTGGAAGCCTTCTTAGACCCCGTTCTCCATGCCCTGGAGACCGCCCCAGACGACGATGAACCATTGACCGAAGAGGACAAGAAGGCCATTGCCAAAGCGGAAAGGGCAATAGCTCAAGGTAAAACTAAGCCCTGGGAGCGGGTCAAAGGGGAAATGGAGAGGAGATATGAGGCTTGAAATAACCGAGCCGGCCGAAAAAGATCTGATCAAACTGGACAGAAAAAACCAAAGGCGCATTGGAGCTGCCTTAGACCGGCTGTTAGCCTACCCGCAAGCCGTAGACCTTAAAAAACTCCATGGCAACCCAGAAAGATGGCGGTTGAGGGTGGAAGATGGGCGAGTCATTCTGCGAATTGACCAGGAACAAGGGGTTATCTATGCCCTGCGGATAAGGCATAGACGGGAAGCTTACCGATGAGCGGATAGCGATGGGAGTTAATCCCAGCCCGACATAATGTAGGCCACCGTTGGTGGCCTTTTGTCATGTTTGGTCATGCATACATGTGCATACGGCGGAATGCGGAATACGGTAAAATATATTTGGAGGTGTTCCATCAAATTGATTAAACCACGGCGCATCTTGTTCGCCAGACATGCGCAGACGGATTGGAACGACTCATCCCGCTATCAGGGGCGCACAGATGTCCCTTTGAACGGTGGAGGCCGTCGCCAAGCGGAGAGCCTCGCCAGAAGGCTTGCCTCTTGGAGGGCCGACCGAGTCCTTTCGAGCACGTTGGTCCGCGCCAGGGAGACCGCCGAAATCGTTATGGAAAAGATGCCCGACCCTCCGGCTTTGGAACTGTCTGAAGACCTCATAGAGCTCGATTTTGGCGAGTGGGAAGGCATGTCCGTTTCCGAAGTGAGGCAGCGCTACGGAGAACTTTACGAGCGGTGGAGAGATGACCCCGCCTCTGTCGATCCTCCCAAGGGAGAGCCTTTTGATGACGTGATAAGGCGAGTGAATCGGGCCATGTCTCCCATCCTGTCATCCGACGCGGAGCGGGTGCTCGTGATCTGTCACGGCGGCACGATAAGGGCTGCCGTGGTCTCTTTGCTCGGCGCTCCTTCGTCTATAGCCTGGCGCATCCGCATAGACAATTGCGCTCTCTTTGCCGTCGATATCTTAGCCGGCAGATGTTCCTTGGCTTTTGCGAACGATGCGTTGCACCTCTTTGCAGGCAACGTGCGAGCGGAGCAGATCCCGCTGCTTCCGTAGAATGGTTGAGTCAGTGTGTTTTCCCTGTTGTGGTATCATTACGAGGTGAAAATGGAAGAATTTCCGGACTCGCGAGGGGAGCGGCATTATGGCGAGAAATAGCTCCTCCCAGGGGTTAGACCCGCAGGAGGAAGCAGAACTTTGGAGGCTCTGCCGGCAAGGTGACGAAGAGGCGAGAGAAGCCTTGATAGTCGCCTATCGTCCGCTTGTCTTTTGGTTGGCAAGGCGTTTTTCTCTGGACGAGGGCACCGCTAAGGATCTGCTCCAAGAGGGGATGCTTGCTCTCATTAAAGCCGTCGATGCCTATGACGTCTCGCGCGGCAACAAGTTCACCACTTACGCCTTCTATCGCATCCGCGGGCATATGATAAACTTCCTCGAGAGGGGCGAAAAAAGGGCGCCGTATCCTGTCGACATGGAAGAGGAAATCGCCCAGCCTGGCGAGTGCGTTGCGGTCGAGTGGCGCCTCCTATTGGAAGAGGCGATGGGCGCTCTCACGCTTAAGGAAAGGGACATCATTCAGGCCTTGGTGGTGGAGGGCAAAAAAGCTGGCGATGTGGCGAGAGATACCGCGATAGACGTCAGTCACGTATATCGCATACGCCGCAAGGCGCTGGCCAGACTGAGGATAGCTTTGGGGTTGCCTGCGCCACTGGGCGAGCGAAAGCGGGGATAAAGCAAGAGGAGTATATCATCGGCAAGCGAGGCGGGGTAATCATGGAAGGGCGCTTAAGGCGAATAGAACGGTGGATAGAGCGGTGCATAGCTGCCTGGCGTGCCGGCAAGCCAGAGGCGGCTATGGCAGAGCTCGCGTGCGCTAAGGCGGAGCTCGATATGGCCGGCGAAGAGATGTGGCGCTTTTGCGCTTCGAAAGGTCACCACAAGAAGGCCATTTCGTCATGGCGGCTCCTTCGACCGGCGGGAGTCCTCCTCGGCGTGGTTATCGTCTTGGCCACGGCCCTTCCGCTATCCAACCCTCCGCTTTCTAAGGATCAGGGAGTGCACATCCAGCGCCTTGGCTTCGAGGTTCCCGACCTTCGCTTGGAATTCGTGACCGAGGACGAAGGCAGGCTGTTGAACCTCCTCAGGGAGAGCCTAAGCTCGACAAGAGAAGAGCAATTCGCTGATTTCCAAGTGTCCGAACCTTCTCTGTCTCGGAACGAAAAGGCAGAAATGACGATGCCCTCAAGGCCGGAAGCGTCATCGCGATCGGCCTCCGGGACCGGCGAGGCTCCCGTTTCTACTGAAACGTCCTCTGTACCCTTAGAAGAGTTTCTCACCCTTGTGCAGGTTGGTGAACGGGCACTGAGGGGCGAGAACTCACACATTATCTTCGAAAAACCTTGATCCTTCAGGAGAGTGATTGAGCGGTGAGGCACTTCATTGTTATGGTAACTTTGGCGGCGTTTTTAGTCGTAGCAATTTGTGGAAGCTCAGCGGCACAGCAACCTGTGGTTGTAGAACTTGCCGCGGAAGGAAACAAGGAAATAGCCTCGCAGTACATCCTCGGGGTGATCGGGACCAAGGTGGGGGATCCCTTGAACAGGGAACAGATCGACAGAGACATAGAGGCCATCTACAACTTGGGGTTTTTTTCATACGTAGACGTCAGGTTGGAGGCCAGGCCCGACGGCGTGAAGGTCGTCTATGTTGTGCAGGAAAATCCTCCCGTGAAGGAGATCAGGATTGAGGGCAATTCAATATATAGCGATGAAGAGCTGATGAAAGAGGTCTTCACTGTCCCCGGTAGCATCTTCAACCGCGTCTTCTTCCGGCACGACTTGGAGCGCATTCAGAATAAATATAGGGAAGCCGGCTATGTCCTCGTGAGGATGCAGGATGTGCGCTTCGAAAACGGGATCGTCGAAGTGCAGATAGTGGAGCCCCGCGTGGGAGAGATCATAATACAGGGCAACACGAGGACGCAGACGAACGTGATCCGCAGGGAGATACCGATAAAAGAAGGCGATGTCTTCAACGCCACATATATGCGCCATTCCCTCAACAAGCTCCAGAGGTTGGGGTATTTCGAAGACGTGAACGTAGGCTTTGAGCCTACCGATGATCCTGAAGTGATGAATATAGTCATAACCGTCACAGAGCAGAGGACGGGGCGCATAGGCCTCTCCATAGGCCACGGCTCGAGCAGCGGTTGGAGCGGCGGCTTGGTGTACGAAGACACAAACTGGCAGGGAAAGGGGCACAGGGCCGTCGTGGGTTTCGAGACGGGTGACCGTGAACAATATTGGATCTCCTACGAGGAGCCTTTTATGGACGAGGAGTATTACTCCTGGAAGGTCGGCGTTTACAAGCACCAGTGGGAAGATGTCGACTACATCGACGACGATGGCGACACGGTCTTCGAATACGACGAAGACAGGACCGGCTACTACATCGGCGCCGGCAGGAAGTTCAAGCACGACCCCCGCATGAACTGGTATGTGACGCTCGATTGGCACGACTCTTCGGTAGACCCCACCTGGTGGCACAAAGGACCCGCAGACTACGAGGCTGTCAGGAACCTTTTGAGCAGCGGTAAGACCTTCTCTGTCTTGGGGACGGTTCAAAGGACAAACACGGACAGGTATCTGAGCTATCCCAAGGGCGACGTGGAAATCCTCAACATACAGCAGGCCATGGACATAATGGGAAGCGACTGGGACTTCACCAAATACTGGATAGAGGGGCGATACTACACGCCGCTCACCTTCTTGCAGGACATGTTCGGGACGGAGCTCGGCACGGAGGACAACCCGGCGATACTGGCCGCTCGTGTGAGGGCTGGCTTTTCAAGCGGCACCCTTCCCTGGGCCGACCAGTATTTCTTGGGCGGGGACAGGGACCTGCGCGGCTATGAAGAAGACCAGTTCGAGGGGAGCGAAATGTTTCTGGCGAACGTGGAACTCAGAATCCCCATCCAGGAGGCTGTCGGCTTCGTCATCTTCTACGATGTGGGCAACGCCTGGGGAGGCGTGGAGTGGGACTCTAAGGAAAAGAGGCTCAGGAAGGATACCAGCGGTTTTGACTTTTCCGACCTCCACGACGCCATGGGTTTCGGCGTGCGTGTCAGGACCCCTTTGGGCAACATCCGCCTTGACGTCGCAGAGGGCGATTACGAGACCTTCACCCACTTCGGCTTCGGCGAGCTCTTCTGAATGAGATGCCGTATCGGAGATGTGCTGCCCTGTTGATTCTTTGCTTCTTTTTGGGTGGTGCGGAGGCCGCTTGCGAGCCCGTAGCGGTATCTGGCCCGCCCGAGTGGCTGGCCAGCGCTGCCCAAGAGGCCCTCTCTGCCGTTTGGCAGGAGATGTCGCCTCGTTATTCCGTAGAACAAAAGGCCGAGATGCTCTCCCTCGTGGCAGGGAGGCTTTTCGAAGGGTATGAGGTTTCCTCTGTCGAGGTTCAAGCGGGAAGGGTGCACCTTTTCCTCACCCCTAAGGCGGCGTCCGATTGGCAGGTGCGCATCGTTCGGCCGCAGATGTCGCAAAGCCTTTTGTCCTGGTTTGAAGAAGACGTAAAAGGAGTTGATTCCTCCGTCTTAACTCTCCTCGAAGGCGTGCCTGTGGAAGCCTTGAGGTGGGGGGATAGAGCCCTCCGCGAGGAAGTGGCGCGCCTTTTGGAAGAGCGCCTTCCGGGATGGGAGCCGCACCTCTTGGTCAAGGCCGAAGAAAAGGCGGTGTCGTTGGAAGTTTCGTTCTCTCCCAGCCCCCCGCTGGTCCTGTTCGTGGAGCCGCGGATATTTTCTCGTTCCCTCCCCGTGTTTTTGGTCTCAGGCTTGAGGGAGGACGTCATCGAGACGCTGTCTCCCATCGTAGGGATGCCGCTGGAGTGGGTTTCTCTCCACGCCGGGGAAGTGGAGGCTTGGGCGAAGAAGTCGCTCGAGGAAGAGAGGATTATCTCGGAAGCGCGGGGCGTCGCCGACGTGCGCTTTAAGCCGGAGCGCTTGAGCCGGCTCGAGGCGGAGGTTGAAAGTAGTCGGTATACGGTGTGGGTTTGGGCCGCCGCTTACGCCGGCACCGACGATCGTTATCCCGAAGTCGGCCTTCACCTGGGACGTAAGGCGCAACCCTTTTCCGGTTGGGATGCCGAACTGTACGGCGAGTGGGTGCTTGAAGCTAACGACGCCGACCTCGAGAGCCGCTGGGGTCTGCGTTGGTCTCCCTGGCTCAGGATATGGCTGGGCTACGAAGTGGCCTATCCGGGCGAAGAGGGGTGGGCCCGTTTGTGGCTCGAAGGCGGTGTGAAAAAGCCCTATTTCTGGTGGCGTCGCAACGACGACGGCCAGGATAATTGGGGGTTAGGGTATCGCATCACCGAGCATATAGCAATAGAGCTTCATTATGACGAAAGAGACGACGATTCCCTGAGCTTGAGGGCATTGGGGAATCTGTAGGTGGGGGCGTCGATGAGCGATAAAGTAGCATTTTCGCTGGAAGATATAGCTAAAGAAGTGGGCGGCTCAGTCAGGGGCGACCCGAAGCGGCTCGTTTCGGGCGTGACATCTCCGTGGAGCGCCGACGCGAGCCGTATAACTGCCGTCTGGGAGAAGAAAGCCCTAGGGGGGCTTCCCGAAGGCGTGCCGCTTTTGGCGCCTCCCGGATGGATAGAAGCTGGCCGAGACGGCGTAGAGGTCCAAAACCCGAGAAGCGCCCTGGTTAAGCTGCTTTCCCTCTTCTGTAAACCGAGGAGTTTTCCGCCGGGCATCCACCCCTCCGCGGTCGTCCATCCTGAAGCCTCGGTAGATCCTCATGTCTATATCGGGCCGCTCTGCGTAGTGGAATCCGGCGCACATTTGTCTTCTGGCGCGGTCCTGGAGGCCCACGTCTTCGTGGGCGAAAACGCCGAGGTAGGGGAGGATACGCGCGTAGAGCCCATGGTCGTGATATATCGTGACACCGTAATAGGTAAGCGCTGTCTGATACACGGCGGCAGTGTCATAGGGTGCGACGGGTTCGGATTTGAGAGCTTAAGCGAGGGTGGCCTCGCGAAGATCCCACAGATCGGCAGGGTGGTCGTGGAGGACGATGTGGAGATAGGAGCCGCCGTCACCATAGATAGGGCTACGATGGGGGAGACGCTGATAGGCGCCGGCACGAAGATAGACGACCACGTGCACGTGGGACACAACGCCAGGATCGGGCGCAACTGCGTGCTCGTGGCCATGACGGGAATTGGAGGTAGCGCCCATCTTGAAGACGGGGTGGTCATGGCAGCTCAAAGCGGCGTTAGAGATCACGCGCGCGTCGGAAGGGACGCCAAAGTGGCTGCCAGGGCGGGCGTGACCAAAGATATACCGCCTGGGAGGGTCGTCTCTGGCTTCCCTGCCCGCGACCACAGGGAAGAGTTGAAAGTTCAGGCCATCCTTCACCGTTTGCCGGACTTGGTGCGCCTGCTCGACGATCTGAAAAAACAGGTCGATAAACTGTCAGAACAGGTGAAAGGCAATGGCTCGTAGGACCTTATTCCGTCCCGCTGAGCTTTCTGGAGTCGGCCTGCACACGGGGCGATTCTCTCGCCTGCACCTCCTCCCTGCGAGCAAAAAGGGGCTTTACTTCACCTTCGGAGACGAGAGCTTCTCCTTGGCGCAGGCGAGAGGTGAAAGCTCCGGCAGAGGAACGGACCTTCACTTTCCCGGCGGCAGGGTCCTTCGCACGGCGGAGCACCTGATGGCCGCCCTTTTCGGCATGGCCCTGGATGATCTCGAGATCGCCGTGGAGGGAGAGGAGGTTCCGGCTGCGGACGGCAGCGCCATCCCCTTCGTAGAGGCGATTGAATCCGCAGGTATAGTCGAAAGCGACGAGCCCAGCGAGGCCTTTGCGATTCCCTTCCCTATAGGTGTGGACGATCCGCTTAAAGGGCGGTCGATCTGCGCCCTGCCGGGCGCAGCGCTCTTTTTGACCTACGTCATCTCTTTCAGCCATCCATCGGTGGGTGTGCAATACCTGTCCTGCGAGGTCGACCCTGAACGTTTCAGGCGCGAGATAGCACCTGCGCGCACTTTTGCCTTCCTCGATGAGGTCGAGAGCTTGCGAAGGAGCGGTTTGGCCCGCGGCGGTTCGCTCGAAAACGCCGTCGTGATAGGGGATGATGGTGTATTGAACCGCGATGGCCTGCGTTTCCCCGACGAGTTCGTCCGCCACAAGCTCCTCGACCTTTTGGGAGACTTGGCAATATTGGGGTGCCGTCTTGCAGGTCATGTGGTGGCGTGCCGCGCCGGCCATGACCTTCATCTCGCTCTCGCAGACAGGATAGACCGAATCCGCCCGAGGAGGGATCGAACGTGATCGATATTCATAAAATCCTGGAGTCGTTGCCGCACAGATATCCCTTTTTGCTCGTAGATCGCATATTGGACCTTCAGGAGGGCAAAATAATCGGGCTCAAAAACGTCACCATAAATGAGCCGTTCTTTCAAGGTCACTTCCCTGCCGACCCGGTTATGCCGGGCGTGCTCGTGCTGGAGTCAATGGGACAGGTGGCGGCGATGATGATAGTTCTGCGGCCCGAAATGGTCGGCAAGGTGACGTTTTTGACCGGCGTCGACGACGCCCGCTTTCGCAAGCCGGTCCGCCCCGGCGATCAGCTGATCACCGAAGCCGAGGTTTTAAAAATGCGCGGTAAGGTCGGCAAAGTAGCTGCCGTCGCCAAGGTGAACGGAGAAGTGGTGGCGGAAACCGTGTTCACGTTTGTGGTGGCGAAGAAGCTCGGTGAGCCGGAGTGAGGCGGATGATCCATCCTACGGCGATAGTTTCGCCCAAGGCCGAAATTGACGACGACGTATCCATAGGCCCCTACAGCATCGTGGGCGATCGCGTCCACATAGGCGCGGGTTCGGTAATTGGAGCGTATGTGCACATATCGGATTACGTCTCCTTGGGCCGGGGGTGCAGGTGTTTCGACCACGTGGTCTTGGGGATGGAGCCGCAGGACCTCAGTTTTCGCGGCGAGGAGAGCTGGGTGTACGTGGACGACGGCGCTACGTTGAGAGAGAACGTCACCGTCCACCGGGCCAGCGGCGAGGGAAATTGCACGCGCATCGGTTCGGGCGCTTATCTCATGGAAGGGGTCCACGTCGGCCACAACGTTAAGGTGGGCCCTGGCGTGGTGGTGGCCAACAAAACCGGTTTCTCAGGTTATGTGGAGGTCGGAGAGAAGGCCGTCGTGAGCGGCCTTGTAGGCGTTCATCAGTTCGTCCGCATAGGCAAGTTCTGCATGGTGGGCGGCCTCGCTAAGGTCATAAAGGATGTTCCGCCTTACTCGCTCGCCGACGGGCACCCGGCCCGCATCTACGGCATCAACGTCGTGGGGTTGAAGCGAAACGGCTTCGACAGGGAAGCCCGAAGCCATATAGCAGGCCTTTACCGCATCCTCTATCGCTCCGGCCTCGCGATGAAAGAGGCGCTGCGCGAGCTCGCCGCTCGGTACCCCGGCGACGAATTCCAAGAGGAGATCACTGGTTTTATAACTTCATCTAAGAGAGGAGTGACGCCGTGGGGCGTCTCCTGCGAAAGGGATCGAGAAGATGATTAAACTCTTTGCAATGGACGTGGATGGAACGCTGACCGATGGCGGCGTCTATATGGATGGTCGAGGTGGCGAGTGGAAGCGCTTCGACATCCAAGACGGCATGGGCATAGCGCGCCTGAAGGCAAGCGGCGTCGTCATAGCCTTCGTGAGCGGGCGGCCCTCACCGGCCACGGATCAGAGGGCGAAAGACCTCGGCGTGGATCGCGTTTACAACGGCGCGGGTGATAAGCTTTCTGTTTTGCGAGAGTTGGCCTTCGGGCTCGGTCTTTCGAGGGAAGAGATAGCATATATGGGCGATGATGTGAACGACTTGCCCGCTATGGAATGGGCCGGTTTGGGCATAGCTCCCGCCAACGCCCTGCCCGAAGTCAAAGCCGCATCGGATTGGGTGACGAACTCCTGCGGCGGCCATGGGGCCGTGCGCGAAGCCGCGGAGAGGATCTTGGAGCTTAATGCATCAGGAGCGAAAGGGGAGTCATCGCATTAAGATCCTGGATCGCTTCGTCATAAATGAGCTTAAACCCCCCTTCTTCTTCGGCATCTTCGCTTTTTCGCTCCTCCTGGTTGCCGGAGACCTCCTTTTCGACTTGGCCGACCTAATCGTGGAGCGCGGCGTCCCTTTATGGATCGTGACCAAGCTTTTTATCTACAGGTTACCCAGCGTGGTCGTGCTCACCTTGCCGATGGCCATGCTTTTGGCATCCATCTACTGTTTTTCGAAATTGTCTTCCCAATCGGAGCTGGTGGCGCTTAAGGCCTCTGGCGTGGCCTTCCAGCGCATCGTGCGCCCCCTCTTGATGGTCGCGCTCGCGGTAGGGTGCGCCGCCCTCCTTTTGAACGAGACGATAGTCCCGTTGGCCGATAGGGCTGCGGAGCACGTTTTGAGGTATGAAATTGCGCGCGAGCGCCCGTCCTTGCTGAGGGAAAGGCTGTTCTTGAGGGAAGAAAAAGCAGGAAGGCTCTCGCGGGTCATATACATAGAAAAGCTCCTTCCGCGCAGTGGCCTCATGGAGGGCGTCTTGGTCCAGGAGTTCGACGAGGGTTCGCTGAGGCGCATCATGCTGGCGGAAAAGGGGAGTTGGCAGGGCGGGGAGTGGTGGCTCGAGGGCGGCAGGGCTTTTGAGGTTTCACCAGACGGTCAAGTGTCAACTTCCACGCAGTTCGCGCGTCAGCGCCTTCCCTTGCCTCTTTCCCCGGCCCAGGTCGAGCGGGCTGCCGCTGATCCCAAGAGGATGGGCGCTTTCGAGTTGCACAAGTATATCGCCCTCGTAGAGGCGCAGGGCGCCGATGTGCGGCCCTTGCAGATGCTGCTTTACCTTCGTCTGGCGGTGCCATGGGCCAGCGTGGTGTTGGCCATGGTGGGTTCGAGCATGGGGGCGCACTCGCGGCGCGCCAGCTCTGGGGTTGGGCTGGGGGTGAGCGTCATAGTCATCTTCTTCTATTATGTTTTGATGTCGCTGTGTAGGGCCATGGGAGAGAGCGGGTATATGTCACCCCTTTTCGCTGCCTGGTTTCCCAATCTCCTTTTCTTTTTGATCGGCGGAGCGCTCATCAGGCGCGCCAATATGACCTAAGGAGGCGACGGCATGAACGGCGGATCCGTGGCTCTCGTAGCCGGAGGCGGCCTGCTTCCGCTTGAGATAGCGAGGCGGCTTCATAGCCGTGGGGAGCCCCCTATCGTCTATTCTATAGCCCCCGCGCATGACGAACTCTTTGAGCACGCCAGAAGTCTCGTCGTGCTTTCGCGCTTGGAGCTCGAAGCGTTGCTCGCTGATATGGAGGCGAAGGGCGTCAAGGACGTGATCTTGGCAGGTCTCGTCTCCAAGACGTTCATGTATGAGCCGGCGATGCTCGACTCTACCATGAAGAAGCTCCTCGCAGAGCTTTCCTCCAGGGACGATCACTCATTGTTGGGAGCGATAGTTAAGGTTATGGAAGAGCGCGGGTTTGCGGTCCTCAAATACCGGCACATCATAGAGGATTGGATGGCCCCACTCGGGCATATCGCCGGCAGAAGGCCCTCTCAAGAAGAGTCGGAAGACATAAGTTACGGCGTTGGGGTAGCTTCGCACATCCTGCCTTTGTCCTTCGGCCAGACTGTGGTCGTGAAGGGCAGAGCCGTCGTGGCCGTTGAGGCCATGGAGGGAACTGATTTGACGTTGCGCCGCGCCGGAAGGGTATGCAGGGGTGGTGTGGTCGTGAAGATGATGCGGCAAGATCAGGACGAGCGTTACGATCTTCCCGTCATAGGCAAAAAGACCATCGATAACATGGCCGCCTCAGGGCTGACGTGCCTTGCCGTGGAAGCGGGGCGCACTATAATCCTCGAGCCCGAGCGCTTCAAAAGGGCGGCTTCGAAGAGAGATATAGCTGTGGTGGGGGTAGCACCTTGTCGATCTTTGTGAGCTGCGGTGAGGCCTCCGGCGATGCCTATGGTGCCGGTTTGCTGAAAGCCCTGCGCGATCTCGGGTTTGATGACCGAGTGTGGGGGATGCTCGGCCCGAAGTCGCAGGAAGCCGGAGGAGAGGCCCTTTGGCCTTCCTCTGAACTCTCGATCGTCGGTGCCGTAGAGGCTGTTGCTGCGCTCCCTCGCCTGCTGCGCCTCAGGGGCGAGATCATCAAAGCCGCCTTGGCGGAGAAACCTCGAGCGGTCGTCGTCATAGACAGCCCGGACTTCCACATCCCTCTCCTGAAGCGTCTAAAAAAATCGGGCTTCGACGCCCCCATTTTTTATATAGCACCTCCTACTATTTGGGCTTGGAGGTCCGGCCGCGCAAACGCCTTGAAGGCGCTCGATGCCCGTTGTTTTCCTCTCTTCGAATTCGAACACGATAATCTGCGCTCTCACGGCTTAAAAAGCCTTTGGATCGGTCATCCGTTGCTCGATGATTTTGCTGATTACAAACCGCCGCAGGATCTGGTATCAAAGGTTCAGGGCAAGGATACGGTGGCCTTGCTCCCCGGAAGCCGTCGTAGCGAGGTGAAACGGCTCCTCCCAGTGCTCGAGGCCCTCGTAGAGCCTCTTGAAGATCTCGGTTATTTTCCGGTCTTTTCCGTAGCCCCTGGTCTCGAAGAGGGGAGCAAGTCCTACCTTAGGCGGAAGCTCGCAGGGCGTCGCCTTTACGAAGGGCCGGGGAGGGATCTGATTGCCGCGTCGTCCTGCGTCATGGGGGCAAGTGGCACGGCCGCCGTGGAGGCGATGCTCTTGGATCGTTTCATGGTAGTATTATACAAAAGCTCTTGGATGAATTATGCGCTCTTCAAGCTCCTCGTCGATATCAAGTGGCTTTCCATACCCAACATATTGGCTTGGGAGGAGATATATCCGGAGTTTCTGCAGGCTCGCGCGCGCCAGGAGCTCATAATTTCCGCGCTCAAGCGTTATAGGGATGACGCCGAGGCTGTGCACGAGAAACTCGCCCGCGTCCGCAGCCTCTTGGGGAAACAGGGGGCTTATCGCATGTGGGCCAGGGCGGTCGCGGAGAGCGCATCGCCATGAGGCGGGTCTGTCTTTTGGTCAATGGGCCGGGCGAGCTGTGGGGCTGGGCGCGCCCGCTCGTGCGCGAGCTGTCGAATTGTGGCTTTGCTGTTACGGTGTGGCTGCTCTCTTGCCCTTTTGCCACGGGTTTGGAAGAGCTTTTGGCCGGCTCCTGGAACGTGGAAGTGGTCGGTCCCAGCGGCGCCTTCAGGGAGTTTTGGGAGATGCGGCGGGGCAGGAGAGGCATAGATTTGGTACTTCAGCTCGGCGGCGATCTCTTTTTCGGGCGGACGTTGGCGCGCGCAGAGGGCTCTCTCTTGGCCTGTTATACTTATGGCTATAAACCTGGGCTTTCACGCTGCGCGGCCGCGTGGACGGCCTTCGAGGGCATGGCTGAAGGTTTGAGAAAAAAAGGGATACGGGCCGAGCCCATAGGAGACCTCGTCGCCGATGCCCTGATGGTCGACGATGGGATTTCGCCATGGAGCTCGAAAGAGAGCAAAAAGATCGCGCTCTTTCCGGGGAGCAGGCCGGCTATACGCAAAAGGGCGCTATCGTATCTCGGCGAAGTCGTCAAGATCCTAAAAGAACTCGACGATGGGGTCGAGTTCGCTGCGCTTCTCTCGCCCTTTTGCACGCGCGAGGAGATGGAAATGTGGTTCGAGGCGGGGTTAAATCCGACCACCTCAGGCACTCGCCAGGTCCTTGCGGATGCTGATATGGCCTTGACGCAGCCCGGCACGAACACGCTTGAGCTGCTTCATATGGCTGTGCCGGCCCTCGTCGTCGTACCCTTCGCCTTTCTGCGGGATATCCCAGTATCGGGCGTCAAGGGCTGGGCATCGGGGCTCCCCGTGATAGGCGGCATGTTTAAGGAGTTCGTCCTGCGCATGGCGGCCAAACATAGGGGTTACCTAAGTTGGCCGAATCGTATAGCGGGGCATGAGGTGTTGCCGGAGGTCGTGGGAGTCGTCAAGCCTCAAGCGCTGGCCCAATTGATATTCGAGCGTCTGAGTGATCGCGAATGGCAGTTATCCTGCAGGGAAGAGCTCAGGCGAATCTCTGCGGAATCGGCGTCGCAGGGCGCATCTGCCCGCCTCTGCGCGCGCCTGAAGGAGTTGATTTCGTGAAGGCCGTTTTGAGTAAGCGAGGCACATATTTCAGGCTGATCGCTTATCTTAAGCCGTATAAAAGCCGTTTGATAGCCGGCGTGGCGTGTATGCTTTTGGCTTCGCTCTTTTCCGTCGCCCCGCCGTGGCTGTTAAAGAACATGGTCGACGACGTCTTGATAGCGAAAAAGACCGGCCTGCTGAACCTGTTGGCCGCCGGCATAGTGCTGCTCTTTTTGGGCAAGGCCGTCGCCACTTACGGACATCAATACCTCATGAGTTGGGTGGGGCAAAAGGCGGTCATGGATATAAGGATCGCCTTCTATGACCACATGCAGCGCATGTCGCTGCGCTATCTCTACGGCAAGCGCGTCGGCGAGCTCGTTTCTCGCCTCACCAACGACTCGAGGGCGGTCCAGGAACTCCTGACGAACGTCCTCGTAGATTTGGTCGTCCACGGCACCACATTTGTGGCCGTTATCATCTTCCTCTTCTTTTTGAACTGGCGGCTCATGTTGGTAACATCCGCAGTGTTGCCATTCACCGCTTGGATGTTGGACAAGGCCTCCAAGAAGCTACGAGCCGTGGGACACGAGATTCAGGAGCAGATGGCCCGCCTTTCGGCGGTGGCGCAGGAAGCCCTTTCGGCGGTGCGTATAGTGCGCTCCTTCGCCACCGAGGACGAGGAGTTGAATCGATTTCGCGAGCAGAATCGCCGCCACTTCAGCGCAATGCTGCGAGGGACTCAGATACGGGCCGTCCTCTCGGGGGCTGTGGAAGTGACTCTTATCGCTGCCCTCGCCCTGATCCTGTGGCTCGGCGGGCGCGACGTGGTGCGCGGTCATAGCACACCGGGAGAGCTCATCGCCTTCTTGGGCTATTTGGGGTTACTGGTTCAGCCAGTGAGGGTTTTGAGTCACATAGTGTCTCAAGTTCAGCAGGGCCTTGCGGCGGCGGAGCGCATCTTCGAGGTCACAGACCTCGCCACCGATGTGCCGCTCCCGGCCTTTCCTGTGGTCATAGAGCGCCTCGAGGGGCGCATCGACTTCGAAGACGTGAGCTTCGCTTACGAGGACGAGCGCTGGGTGCTCTTGGACGTGAACCTCGCTGTCGAGCCAGGGGAGAAGGTCGCCATAGTCGGGCCCACCGGGGCGGGGAAGTCGACGATAGCGGACCTGATCCTCCGCTTTTACGATGTCCAAAAGGGGCGCATCCTCATAGACGGGCGCGACGTGCGCGAGCTCGACCTCAAAGTCTTGCGCAGACAGATAGGCGTGGTACCGCAAGACCCGATCCTCCTCAAAGGCAGTATAGCCTTCAACATAGCATACGGCTGTCCGCAGGCCTCCATGGAAGATATCCACAGGGCTGCCTATGTGGCAGGCGTCCACGACTTCATCCTTTCCTTGCCCAAGGGTTACGATACGGAGATCGGAGAGCGGGGCGTGACGCTTTCTGGAGGGCAGAGACAGCGCATAGCCATAGCGAGGGCCATAGTGCGCGATCCGAGGATAATCATCATGGACGAGGCCACTTCATCTTTAGATGCCGCCGTGGAACAGAGGATTCAGGAGTCGATGGCCAAGGCGATGGAGGGGCGCACAGCCCTGGTGATCGCTCACCGCCTCTCGACGGTGCGCCATGCGGACAGGATAGTGGTTTTGGAGGATGGTCGTATAATCGAAGTAGGAGACCACGCCGCGCTCATAGCGAGACACGGCCTGTACGAAAGGCTCTACAGCCTCCAGTTCGGTGATAGACGTGCAGTGCATCGTTGATAGCTATCTGTCTTTTGCGAGGGAGAAAAGGGCGCTTTCACCTTGGCAGGTGCTTTCGCCGTTGGGCTACATTGCCCAGATAGGCGTAGGCCTTAGAAACTGGGCCTACGACCACGGCATCGCATCCGTCTGGGATCCGCCTCTGCCCGTTATCAGCGTCGGCAACGTCACCATGGGCGGCACGAACAAGACCCCCTTTGTCGAGATGCTCACCTCCGCCTTCGGCGCCATGGGCCTTTCCGTCGGAATCGTCACGCGCGGCTACGGCGGCCGCAACGCCGACGATCTCGCCTTCCCCCACCTCGGCAAAAGGGATGCGGTGGGGGACGAGCCGCTCCTGCTCTCGTCGCGCCTCCCGGACGTTCCTATAGCCGTGTGTAAGCGTAGGCAGCGCGGCGTCGAGGCCTTGAAGCGCGCCGGCGTCGAAATCGTCGTGGCGGACGACGCCTTTCAGCACAGGCGCTTGGGGCGCGACGTGAACATAGTATTGGTCGATGCGACGTGCCCTTTCGGAAACGGCAAACTCTTCCCCGCCGGGCTTCTGCGCGAACCGGCCGGGTCTCTTTCGAGGGCCCACATCGCGGTGATCACGAAGGCCGACCGGGCCCCTCGGGAGACCGTGGAGGCTCTGGTGGAGACCATATCACGCTACGTCCCCGAAGAGGCGATATTTCTATCGACCCTCATCGTGGAGAGGTGGTCTTCCTGGCGCGGCTCCTTTACCGATCTGCCATTTAGAGAGGTAGAGGGCATGAGCGTCATGGCCTTTTCGGCCATAGGCGATCCGGAGAGCTTCCGCGGTTCTTTGGAAAAGGGAGGCGTCCGCGTGGTCGGCGAGGCTTGTTTTCGCGATCACCACCGCTACACTCCGCGCGACATGGAGCGCATATGCCGTGCGGCCGACGAGGCCGGCGCTGAAATGTTGAGCTGCACCGAGAAGGACATCTACAACCTGCCGGAAGGGTGGCGTGCGCGATCCCTCCTCATACCCAGGGTGGCCGTAAAAATAGACGACGAAGGGCGCTTTTGGCGGGCGCTGCTTTCCAATCTGCTTCCCAAGGTGATCGTGGCCTCAAACGGCCACGGGGAGGACTCCATAGGCGCCCTCCTCGCTCAAAGGCTGCAAGAAGCGGCACCCGGCGTCGCCGTCGAGGCCTTTCCGCTGGTAGGCAAGGGGGAGTCTTATAGGGATTGCGGCGTGAAGGTCATTTCTTTTCCGGTGGAAACGCCGAGCGGCGGCATTATAAAATACAGCCTGAGAAACTTTTTGGCGGACCTGCGGGCCGGTCTCTTGAGGCAGATAATAAAGCAGCTCGGCGCATGGAAAGATCTTCGCGGGAAGTGCCGCACGCCCATCTGCGTCGGCGATGTATATCTTTTGCTTCATGCCCTCTTCGGCCAGGGCCTGCCGCCGCTCCTCCTGGCGACGGCGAAGAGCGAGCGCATCAGGGGGCATTGGCACGTAGAGCATTACATCCTGCGCAAGCGCGCCCCTGTGGTGTGGACGCGCGACCCCGAAACTGCGCTGGAGCTGAAAAAAGCTGGCGTTAACGCCATCTATGCCGGAAACCCCATCGTAGACCTTCTCGGTGATAATGAAGATGGAGGGAGGCATTGGCCGGCCGACGTCTCCGCAAAGGTCTTGCTGCTTCCAGGCAGCCGCAAGCGAGCGTACCGCGACGTGGCGCTGCTTCTCGAGGCTTCGCTCCTGCTTTCCCGTCGCATGGATTGCGCCTTCCTCATGGTGCTCGCGCCCACGCTCGACCTCGAAAAGCTGGTCGCCGCTTCGAGCGGCTTCTCCTGGGACCCGCCCTTTTTGGAGGGTGAAGGGCTACGCGTGGCGGTGACGGACATGCCGGTGGGTGCCGCCGCCCGCGGCGCAGACATCGTCATCGGCCTCGGCGGGACGGCGAATCAGCTCTGTGCCGCCTTGGGCGTGCCGGTGCTTTCTGTCATAGAAAAGGGCAAGCTCGTGCAGAAAAAACTCTTAGGAGACGCCGAGCTGCTCGTAGCCCCCGACGCAGGTTCTTTAGCCGAGGCAGCATACGGGATATTGACGGATCGCGATCTGAAGGCAAAGATGTCCGAGGCCGGCCGCAGGAACATGGGCGGCGGTGGGGCCGTCGATGATGTCGTTCGCTACGTCGTTAACGAGATGGGATTGGCGCTTCGCTGCGCCGTATGGCGAAAGATTGCTGAAAGTTTGGAGGGAGATGTAGGCCATGAAGAGCATAGCGATCATCCCGGCGCGCTTCGGCAGCACGCGCCTGCCGGGTAAGCCGCTTTTGCCGGTAGGGGGAGTGCCCTTGGTGGTGCGCGTGGCCAAAGGAGTGAGCCGCTCCTCTAAGGTGGAGCGCATCGTCGTCGCCACCGACGACGAGAGAATTGCGGCGGTGGCCAAGTTGGGAGGTTTCGAGGCGATCATCACGCCGAAGGATCTGCACAGCGGCAGCGATCGCGTTGCCTATGTGGCAAAGGAGCTCCAGGGGTGGGATATAGTTCTCAACGTGCAGGTCGATGACGCGCTGGTGGGCCCCGACATGATAGACCCGCTCGTCGACGTCCTGAAATCTGACAGTTCGGTCCAGGTCGCGCTGCTCGTCAAGGAGATCGAAAAGAAGCGCGAGGTGGAAAACCCCAACGTCGTAAAAGTCGTATTCCGCAGAGACGGGAGGGCCCTATATTTCAGCCGCTCTCCCGTGCCCTACGAGCGAAATCCCAAGGCGCCTTACTACAAGCACATCGGTCCCTATGCCTACAGGCGAGATTTCTTGCTCGAGCTTGCCAAATGCCCGCCGACGCCCCTCGAGCACGCCGAGAGCTTGGAGATGCTGCGCATACTCGAGATGGGCTATGAGATACGCTGCGTCGAGACGCGGCGTGACACGATAGAGGTCGATACGCCCGAGGACATAGCCGCCTTGGAAAACTACCTGGCCGGACGGGGAGATGAGGCGCGGTGAGTGCGAGAGTCGACATCGGCCCCTTTCGTATGGGCGACGGTCCCGTCGTCATCGTGGCCGGCCCCTGCGTGCTCGAAAGCCTCGACTTAGCGCTGCGCGTCGCCGCTCAGGCGAAGGAGATCTGCGACGACTTGGGCTTGCCCTATGTCTTCAAGTCCTCCTTCGACAAGGCGAACCGCACGTCTATAAATAGCTTTCGCGGGCCCGGTTTGGAGAAGGGTCTTCAGTGGCTTGCGAGGGTGAAAGAGGACCTCGGCGTGCCAGTGCTGACCGACCTCCACCTGCCAGACCAGGCGGAGGTCGCAGCCGACGTCGTAGACGTCCTGCAGATACCGGCATTCTTGTGCCGCCAGACGGACCTTGTGGTTGCCGCGGCGAAAACCGGCAAGCCCGTGAACATAAAGAAGGCCCAGTTTCTCTCGCCCTACGACATGGCGCCCGTGGTAGAAAAATGCCGCGCCGTGGGCAACGACAAGGCCATATTGTGCGAGCGCGGCTCTGCCTTCGGCTACAGGGAGCTCGTCGTCGACATGCGCTCCATACCCATAATGCGCTCCCTCGGCTGCCCCGTGATGTTCGACGCCACGCACAGCGTCCAGATGCCCGGAGGGCGCGGTTCTTCGAGCGGCGGCGACCGCAGGTTCGTCCGTCCACTCGCCAGGGCGGCGCTTTCCATCGGCATAGACTCCCTCTTTTTGGAAGTCCATCCCGACCCCGACAGCGCCTTGAGCGACGGCCCCAACATGCTCCCCTTGGGCGAACTGCGCGCCTTTTTGAGAGAGGTAAAAGAGATAGACGAGCTCGTCAAAGGCTCGATTGGCCTGTGCCTTTTGGAGGGGGAAAGCCATGGTCTGTCTTCCTAAAGAGCGGGAGGGAATGGAGCTTTCCGACGACGAGCTCGTTGCCGCGGCCAAGCGCGTCATAGAGAGCGAAGCGCGGGAGCTCCTGAAGGCCGCAAGTCGGATCGGCTATGAAATGGCGAAGGCCGCCCGCCTGATATGCGGCTGCAAGGGTAGGGTGGTCGTCGTCGGCCTCGGAAAATCCGGCCACGTGGCAAGGAAGATCGCCGCCACCTTCTCTTCGCTCGGCACGCCCGCCTTCTTCCTGCACGCCACCGAGGGTGCCCACGGCGACCTCGGGATGGTCTGCAGGGAAGACGTGGGGCTTTTTTTGAGCAACAGCGGCCACACCCAAGAGGTGCTCGAGCTCTTGCCTTTTTTCAAGAGGTTAGGTGCCCCCGTCATCTCCATCACGGGCGATCTCTCCTCTCCGCTGGCGGAAGTCTCTGACCTGGTGTTGGATTCGAGCGTCGAACGGGAGGCCGATCCATTGGGCCTTGCCCCCACATCGAGCACGGCGCTCCAGATGGCCATCGGCGACGCCCTCGCCGCAATGGTTACGGAGTTGAGGGGGCTCGACCGCGACGACTTCGCCCTCTTTCACCCAGGCGGTAAGCTCGGCAGAAGGCTCCTCCTGCGCGTCTGCGACGTCATGGGGAAGGGTGAGCGGATGCCCATAGTGCGCGAGGACGTCAGGGTCTGCGACGCCATATACGAGATTTCGAGCAAGGGTTACGGCGCTACGGTCGTAGTTGACCGTTCGGGCTCGCTTTGCGGCATATTTACCGACGGCGACCTGCGCCGCCTCCTCGAGAGGTCCGGCCTGAAAGGGCTCGAGCAGCCCCTCCATTCCGTCATGACAAAGGCGCCCAAGACCATCACCCCCGACGAGCTCGCAGCCAGGGCCGTCCTCCTCATGGAGGAAAACGAGATCTCTGTCCTCGTCGTCGTCGAGGGGGATCGTCCTGTCGGCATAGTCCACCTCCACGAACTCTTGAAGGCGGGGGTGGCATGAAGTTAAGCCTCGGCGCCTATTCGGCCGTAGTCTCGTCGCTTTACTGCGCGGGCTACCCATACCTCGCGTGGCGCTACAGGGAAGGTTTCGCCCAACGGCGCGGCGTCTACGAGCCGTCTTTGACCGAAAGCTTTAGCGGTGCGCGCCCGCTTTGGGTGCACGCCGCCTCCGTGGGCGAGGTGCAGGCGGCCTTCCCCTTGGTGAAGGCGATGCGCTCAGCTCCCCTCGGCCCGATAATCCTGTCGACGATAACTCCAACCGGTAAGGCCATGGCGCAGAGGCTTTGCGGCGGCATGATAGACGCCCATATCTACTATCCCTGGGATGTGCCCTGGATCGTCAGGCGCTCTCTTGGAGCCCTTCGCCCCAAGGCTTACGTAGCCGTAGAGGCCGAGATATGGCCCCTCTTTTTGGCGGGGCTGGCCGAGCGCGGCATCCCCGCCTTCCTGGTCAACGGGCGCTTTTCTGACCGCTCCTTTGAAAAGGCCAGAAAGAACCCCGCCTTCTGGCTTAAGGTGCTCGGGGCCTTTAGGTTTCTCATGGTGAGGGGAGAGACTGACAGAGAGCGCCTTCTCGCGCTCGGCGTGGACGAAAAGAGGGTAATAGCCATCGGGGACTGCAAGATCGACGCCCTCGTCGAAAGGCGAAAGGAGATCGACCTGCCCTCTTTGAGACAAAAACTCTTTTTGGGCCCCGATGACCTCTGTCTGGTTGCCGGCAGCACCCACGAGGGGGAGGAAGGCGTCGTCTTTAAGGCCTGGAATGAGGCGAGGCGGCGCTTCCCGTGCCGCCTCATCGTGGTGCCCCGTCACCCTGAGCGTTCGCCGAAGGTCTTGAAAGAAGCTGGCCGTTTCGGCAAGGCACTTCTATTGACACAAAT
>LDZS01002046.1_pt1 | contig 22563 bp, 22 predicted proteins | sample 615471 | NCBI WGS metagenome assembly LDZS01 (sample SAMN03408295, study PRJNA278302) | terrestrial metagenome | isolation source: oil reservoir sample K3 | place: USA: Alaska, North Slope, Kuparuk formation | collected 2013
ACCAATAGTAAAAACTTTTAAATCTTTCGATATTGCCTTAGAGTGGTTGCATCCCCTCCCTTTCAGAAGGGATCTTCCAAGAGGATAAATACCTTAACGATTAGGTATAAATAAGACTGAGATGAAATCTCTTGGTTCACCTGTGAAATTAAATTTTCATATTTACGCAAAAGTTTTTATATTCAATATTTGTAAAAACTTTTAGAGGTGAGAAGTATGGAAGAGGTACCTGAGGGAACTCCAAGTGGAGAGAAAGAATTTGAAGAATTAACCCAAAACCTTCGCGATATTATCGAATACCCCGAGATAACTGAGGAAGAATTTCACGAGCTCCTCAGCAATGCCAGTAGAAACTATGGGGGCCCTCTCCCTCATAGGACATGGTCCCTTTGTCCAGAAACACGTGATGTAGTTCCTGCAGTTGTCTGGGAAAAAGATGGAAAAGTCTGGATAACAAAGAAATGTCCTGAAGGTATGATTACTGATGTTTATTATGAAGATGCCAAAATGTATAAACGCTTTGAAGAATGGAAGTATGATTTTAAGATAAAGAGCTACAACATTGAAAATACAGGTGTAAACTGCCCTTTTGATTGCGGTCTTTGTCCAAGACATCGCTCTCACACGAACCTTCTGAACATAGTTTTAACTAATCGTTGCAACTTATCGTGCTGGTATTGTTTCTTCTACCATAAAGAGGGACAACCAGTCTACGAACCAACCCTCGAGCAGATACGCATGATGCTCCGTAACGCAAAGAGCGAAGAGCCAATTGGTGCAAATGCCGTCCAGTTCACTGGTGGAGAACCCTCATTAAGAGATGATATCATAGAAATAATAAAAATTGCAAAAGAGGAAGGTTATGACCACATTCAATTCAACACAGATGGCATAAGATTTGCATTCGAGCCCGAACTAGTTAAAAGGGTTAGAGAAGCTGGTGTAAACACCTTCTACTTAAGCTTTGATGGTGTTACACCAAAAACAAATTGGAAAAACCATTGGGAAATTCCACTAATATTTGAAAATGTCAGAAAGGCCGGTGGGCCAGGAATTGTTTTGGTACCAACTTTGATAAGAAACGTAAACGACCATGAAACAGGTGCAATAATAAACTTTGGTCTTAATCATTTGGACATCGTTAGATCAGTGAACTTCCAGCCAATTTCTCTCGTCGGTAGAGTACCAAAGAAGGAGCGCCAGAGATTTAGGATAACAATCCCCGGAGCAATAAAGAAGATAGAGGACCAAACAAACGGAGTCATAGCAATGGATGACTGGTATCCCATACCAATAGCGGGGCACATAGCAAAGTTCTTCGAAGCATTTGCAGGTAAAAGGTATTACATGACATCACACTTTGGATGTGGTGCAGCAACTTACGTGTTCCTTGATGAAGAGAGGGTAATTCCGATCTCAAGATTTCTTGATATTGAAGGATTTGTAGAATTCCTAGAAGAGAAAGCAGAGGAATTCGGGAAATGGCATCATCTTGGCAGACTTCAAAAACTCAAGCTTGGAGCAGAAGTATTTCTCAAGTTCAAGAGCTTCTATGATGACAAATATGCTCCAAAAAGCTTTGATATACTGAAAATCATGAGAGAAGCATTTACCCATGGAACGTATGAAGCCCTTGGAGAGTTCCACTATAAAAGTCTCTTCCTTGGAATGATGCACTTTATGGATGAGTACAACTATGATGTCGAGAGGGTTGAGCGTTGTGTCATTCACTACGCCATGCCAGACGGAAGAATCGTTCCATTCTGTACCTTTAACGTAATCCCAGAGCTCTACAGGGATAAAACCCAAGCCCAGTTCAGCTATACCTGGGAGGAGTGGAAGAAACTACATCCAGACTGGGAGTACCGGAAGGACAAATACGTGAGAACCAAGGAGTTCGTTGAAAAGATGAAGAAGAGTGAACTCTATAGAAAAACCTACATCGATATAAAGAACTACTTTGGTGATGAGCAATGATTAGAATAGACTTCAAATTTGACAACATAACTCCAGAAGAGGCTAGACGCATGCAATACAAACTTGCAATCAATTTAGCAGTTTACAGGGTTTTCCTCAATGGATATTCCAAGAGTGGCTACATAATTTTCGATGAGAGCAAACTTTCCAGAGAGGAGATACTCCAAATGCTTGAAGAATTCAAACCAGAAATAATCAGGGAAAAAACATTGACACCTGATGAGCTGATAATAGAAAGCTTAAGCTGGAAAAACATTGCAGCTGCTTGATTTTTCTATTTTTAAAATTAAAAATCAAAGAAGGTTTATTTTCATTTTGCCTGCTGGATCCATTTTTTCGAATTTAAATGAGACAATGCCTCCAAACGATGAGAGGTCAATTACATTCCTCCCTGGATCGATTTTAATCGTCTCTTCACACGCACCATTTAGAGGGAGTTCTAAGTCATATTCATAAATACTCAAAGTATTGTCCTTACTAGCGTTTATTATCACCTTCGGTTCTCTATAACCACTCAAAGGTATTCCCCCAAACACTGTTTCCCCAAAGAACTGTGCAACTTTTGCAAGAGAGGCCATTTCCAAAGCAAATGTAACTGAAGGCGGCCTTTCCTGGAGTATCTTCTCATCAAGGATAACTATGTCTCTATTTCCTGTATCAAATGGTGTCGCTTCAAGAGCCCCTGTATTTGGAGTGGTGTTAGTTCCAAGGAGTATTTTCCCAAAGGCCTTTTCAATGCTCGTGATTCTGGCCCCAAATACTCCGACAATCTTTACCATTGGCGGCGTTACATAAAGGAGAATGCTGGGTGCGTTTATGGTGTTTGTAACCTCTGCCATAAGCTTTGTATTTTTGTCTATGGGTTTGTAAACCGCGTCATGGTGAGCATTGTATGCTATAAGCAGACCTCCTCCTATTGGCAGAGCATTTACTCTCATAGGCGCATAGAAGTTTGGAAAATCAAAGAGTCTTGCGAACTTCATCTCCTCCTCATTTAAAGGGTTCCCCACAAAAACCCCACCCCTAGTAAAAGCAAAAACTCTATTGTAAGCACTCTCCATGTCCCCGAGAACCGGCCTAATGATTGGATGGCCATCTAAAGCACTCTTGGGAATTGAAAAACGCTCCCATTTCCTAGTTATCAGATCCAAAACATGTAGCTCTTGCACTCCCAACTCAAAGTTCTTACCAACTCCAAAAAAGATAGCATCGTGAACGAGGGCACCTTTAAGACTTGGACTTTCATTTAAACATTTCGCTTCTCCACTTTTCCTATCAGCCTCATAAATTCCTAGATTTGCATGTCCGTCCTCTCTAGCGAGAAGAAGTTTGTCTTCATAAGGATCGTAGATTATATCGCTGACCTCACCAGCCCAGTTAGTTTTATGGTGAATAGAGTCTTTCCAGAGGAGCTTTACCTCATCGTTTTCTGTATCATAACTATGAACGTGAGAATACTTGTTCACGAAACTTATTGTGGACTTTTCGTTTTTTCCTTCATAAACTGCAGGAGCGTGTACCCAGCCCCCAAAATAAATAAATTCATCCACAGTCTCAACTGCATTATACGTGTCTCCACCAGATGTTGGTTTTTCCCCAACAAGCTCAAATTCATAGATTTTCTTCGAATCTTCTCTTATAAAGTGTGCTTGGGCCTCAAATGCCAAGGTAAAATAGAGAACACCGTTGTGATACCTCAATCCAAATATCCCACCACTTCCCCACTCAGGGCCATATCGTGGTGGAAACCTGTGAACTTTTTCTAGAGATTTCATTTGCATCACCATTAAAAATTGCATTTGAAAGATTAAAACATTGTGCAAGAGAACAAAGAAATACCTTGAGATCTTCTGTCATATAGTCAATTAAATATCAAAAAAACTTAAATTTTTCATGATATTTGTTAGTTTGGTGGATTATATGATACCTAGAACTATGAGCACTCAACATCCTGACAACGTCTATATTCCGTTTTTTGCACATGAGAGTTCTTTGGGAGGAGAAGATGAAGTCTTAGAAGCATTTTATGCTTTTAGTGTCTTGGGAGTACAAGAACAAATGTGGGACTTTGAAGGAAAAGAAGTAGACGAGTTTGTAATAAAAAAGTTACTGGAAAAATACGGGCAGTTCTTCAAAAAGAAAAAACTAGGAAGGGATATAAGGATTACTCCCCGTGTACCAAATCCAAGTGTGGAAAAAGCTGAAGCTAAACTCTTACTTGAAACACTCGAAAGCATTCCTCGATCAGCTGACTATGCAAAGTTGTTTTATGGGGAAGAAATTGCTCCAATTTTTGAGGTTATTCTGCCAATGACAACCTCCTCGAAGGAGATCGAGAGAGTGTATGAACTTTACAAGAGATACATTATTGGGAAGCAGTACAAAAGGGTGTACGATATCAAAATCTATGAATGGATTGGAGAATTCTATCCGGAAGAGATAAATGTCATTCCACTATTTGAAACAAAAGAGGCCATCCTGAATTCCCATGAAATTCTGAAAGAATATTTAACTGGAAAAAACTTTGAGTACCAGAGAGTGTTTTTAGCCAGAAGTGACCCCGCAATGAACTACGGCCTTATAAGTGCGGTAATATATGACAAATACGCCTTATTTAACATCCAAGAACTTGAAGAAGAATTAAGTGTTCCAATTTATCCAATAATTGGTGTTGGAAGTGCTCCATTTAGAGGACACTTCATTCCAGAGAATGTAGAAAATACCATCAAAGAATATCCAAACGTTCAGACTTTCACTGTACAAAGTTCCTTTAAGTATGATAATGACCCCAAAGAAGTCATTAGAGCTATTGAAAAAGTAAATGAGAGAAAAAGAAAAAAGAGTGCTTCTGTTGATGAAGGTGTTTTTAAAATATTGGAAAAATATGAAAAAGAGTATACAGCAGAGCTCAAACTCCTCGCACCCTACATAAGAGAAATTGCAAAGTTTGTTCCTTCAAGGCGAAAAAGAAAACTTCACATAGGACTCTTTGGATATTCCAGAAAAATAAACGGTGAGGTCCTTCCAAGAGCTATAAAATTCACAGCTTCACTCTACTCTCTTGGGGTACCACCAGAACTACTTGGATTAAGTACGTTAAGTGAGAAAGATATTGAAGAGCTTGCTGAATACTACTATGGCCTTTATAGGGATTTGGAGTTTGCCTTAAAGTTTTTCAATCCGAAAACTAGTCAAAAATTCAAATTTTTAAACAAAATAGTGAAGTTGCAAAAGGAAATGGGAATAGAAGCAGAAGAAAGACACCAAACACTTACCTCCCAGATAATATCTGGAAAATTTGAAGAAAGTGTTATTGTGCAGGCTGCGGACATAAGAGGTTTCCTCGGTTAAAAGGCCTTTTTCATATATACTCCTCTTAGCATGATGAATTCTATTCAATGTCTGAGAAAAATTTATATACTTATTGTAACTAAATGTATACTGAAGTGAAAATGGAGGTAGGGGTGAGGATGGATGAGAGAGATGATAATACCTTTCCCCCAACTCCAGAAAATTCTCGAAAAAACCTGTGAACTAGCCCTTATAAAACCAAGAGCTGAGGAAATGATGAAAATCGTTGAAAGGAAGCTTACTGACTTATTTGAAGTTGCCTATGAAAACGCAATGAGTGAAAGAAGTGAGACAATAAAACTCAGACATTTACCACTCACAAAAGGGTTTAAAAACTCTATGAACCTTTTCAGGGCCGTCATAGAAAGTGAAGGCGTTGAAATTGACCCCATTAGAAAATTTATCCTCAGGGGGATTCCTGTGGAGGTCCCACTTGAAGAGGAGTTAGTCAACGAGCTTCCTATAATAGTGGGAACTCTCTTTGTGCTCGTTGGGAGAATTATCAAGGCCCTTCACCCGGAGATAAGAAATGTCTATCCAGAGCATATTGAGGAAGCTCAAAAGGTTTTGGACTACACACTTTGAGGCTTTATTCTCCTTTTCTTTTCTCTTGCTGTGTCAAAAATTCCATAAAAATAGAGTTAAAAAGTGTAAGGGCTAGGAATTATCAACCCTTAAGCCACTTTTCCATCCAGCCCACTATAAGTTCAAGTCTCTTCATCCTGTGCTTTGGATTTCCTTTTCTTGAGAGATCGTGATTTTCACCTGGGAATAAAGCAAGTTGCACCTCCTTCCCAAGATATCTCAAAGCTGTGAAGAATTGCAACGCCTCTGGGAGCCAACAGCGATAATCTTCCATTGAGTGGATTATGAGAAGAGGTGTTTCGACGTTTGGAGCATATTTCAGCGGGCTCTTTTCCCAATAGCCTTCGGTGTTGTTCCAAGGATCTCCACCTATTTGATCTGGGGCGAAGAATTAGCCAATATCTGTCGTTCCAAAAAAGCTCATCCAGTTAGATATCGAACGCTGGGTTACAGCTGCCTTAAACCGATTTGTATGCCCAACTATCCAGTTCGTCATGAAACCACCATAGGAACCACCAGTTACTCCAATCCTTTCTGGGTCTATAAAGTCAAACCTCTTTATCGCTTCGTCAACAACCTCCATCAAATCCAGATAATCCCTCTCTCCGTAGTGTTCCATTATATCGGCAAAATCCTCTCCATAACCGTCACTTCCCCTTGGGTTGGAGAATATCACAACAAAGCCCTTTGCAGCTAAAACATGAAATTCATGCATGAATGAGTAACCATAGGCAGTTTTAGGGCCTCCATGGATCTCAAGGACGGCAGGGTACTTCTTTCCTTTCTTAAACCCAACAGGTTTCATTATCCAGGCATCAATTTCCATGCCATCGGAGACTTTAACCCTAAAATGTTCTGGTTCTGAGAGGTTGTACTCCTCAATCCAATCATTAAAGGCTGTAACCTTCTTCTCATTACCATCTTTCAAAATATAGAGCTCCGTTGGGGTTTTAGCATCTTGGGCAATAAAGGCTATGTAATCACCGATGCCAAAGGTTTCCACACTCTTGTATCCTCTCACAACTCGTTCTATCTTCCCTTTCAAATTGACACGGAAGAGGTTTGCCCTTGGGCCGTCGGTCGCTATGTAATAGATCCACCCATCTTTGTAAATGAGTGGGTTTCTTGAAGGGCCTCTAACGTCGCAATTGAGGGAATTATACGCTGAGCGATCAAGTTTTGCTGTGAGCTTTTTTATTTTCTTAGTTTTTGAATCAAAGTGATAAATGTGCGTATTAGTTGCTCCTCCTCTCTCAAGAGTATTCATTCTTAGAATAAATGTTTCATCATCAAGAGGAACAAAATCGCCGATACGCCATTTAGACTCAGTGAGTTTTTTAATTTTCTTAGTTTTCACATTGATTACAAATAGATCGCTTATCCTTGGTTGTTTTTCTCTATCCTCCTGTGCCACAAAGTAGATCCGGGTTCCATCTCTACTCCACTTGAGTGTTTGCACATTAAGATTTCCCCCAGTGAGTTTCCTCTTCTTTCCACTTTCGACATCAACGAGATAAATGTGGCCCCTCCTTCCATAAACCCATCCTATCCCATTAAACCAAAAAGGAACTTCCTTAATTAAGTGCACATCTTCTCCTTTTTTCTTTCTCTCAGGCTCTACTTGAGTAATCACAGCAAGAGTTTTGCCATCTGGGGAGAATTCATAGTTGTTTATTCCAAATTTGAATCTCGTTAAGAGTTTAGCTTCTCCTCCTGCGGTGGGAATCAAATAAAGTTCGGCCTCTTTGCTCTCTTTTTCTCGTTTTGAAGTGAACGCTATTAACTTTCCATCAGGTGAAAAGCGAGGATTTGAGTCTTTAGGCCCAGAGGTAAACTGCACAGCTTTTCTTCCATCATAAAGGTAAATTCTTGAAAAATACTCATCCTTTTTCACATTTATTTCACTTACTGTAAATGCAACTTTCTTCTTGTATATATCAAGTCCACCCACAAGTTTAAAGTTAGCCAAATCTTTTGCATCAAGCTTCTTCATAAGATCACCGTACTAATTAGGACCTTTTCGTATAAAAGTTTAGCGTTTAAATTAGCATCTTAATGAAGTATAGGTTTTTAAAGATTCCAACTTTTTCATTTCTGGGGATGAGAAATGACTGTGAAAGTGAGATTTGACAAGGAAGTGAGAGAGTACGCCAAGAGCGAGGGTATTAAAGACTCAACTCTGAAGCTCACCGAAACAGCCCTTGCTGAATCTATTGAAGGATTCCACAGGAGAATAATAGTTCTTGCAAGCGATACAATGAAAAAGGCCACATTGGCTGGAATTCTTGGAGGGGCCTCTGCTAAAATAATCTCTTCAATTCTGGGGGAACTTGTGAAAAAAAAGCTTAGAGATGAAAGTGAAGATAAGGTGGAAATGTTATATGCCACCGATGCCCTTGGACCAGAGACTTTTGGGAGAATGAGATATGAAGAATTCAGAAAACACTTTGATATTCTGGCAGGGGACAATGTGAATGTAACTTCTGTAACATTCAAATATACTCGGGACATTCTGGGAAGAACTTACGATCTTCTTGTTCTTGACCTCAGCTACGATTTTTCTCCAAATGATCTTGGTAGAATAATTGAGACTGTGAGAGGAGGGGGATTAATTTTTGTTCTTGCGAACCCCTTTGAGAAATGGAAAAAGATGTGGACCGGTTTCCACAAAAGCCTCGTTACTCCTCCGTATACGATAGATGATGTAAAAAAGCGTTTTAACAGAAGACTAATCAGAAAACTCGAAGAGCAAGAGGGAGTCTACATCCTAGATGCAGATACACAAAAGATCGTAAAAGGGCCAGAAGAAGGAAAAAGCCAAGCAAAACTTCCTGAAAGAGAGAAAATTGAAATACCAGGAAAAATGAGGTTTCCAAGAGAACTTTATGAGCTTTGTCTCACAAATGGTCAAGTTGAGGTTCTTAAAAATCTCGAAAACCTCATAGAAAGAGACGGTATGATTGTCCTAACTGCAGATAGAGGGAGGGGAAAAAGTGTCAGCGTAGGCATAGGCTCTATTGGGTTGGCAGTTAAATCCAAGAAGAAGCGTGTTAGAATAGTAGTAACAGCCCCAGAACTTGAAAATGTTCAAAGTCTTTTCCGTTTTGCAAAAAAGAGTCTCCAAAAACTAGGCTATAAACCAAAAGTGATTGAGGAAAATAGTCTTATAAAAGAAATATACGCTAAGGGTATCGGATTGAGGTATTATCCTCCAACTCAAGGATACAATATGAACGCCGATGTTTACGTTATTGATGAGGCCGCTGGAATTCATGTCCCAATCCTCCATAAATACCTAAATAAGCCAAAAGTTATCTATTCATCAACAATACATGGATATGAAGGAGCCGGGAGAGGATTCTCTGTTAAATTTCTCAAGAAGGCGAGAAACAAGAGAGAATTTAAAGAAATTCATCTCTCAGTCCCAATCAGATATGAAAGCAACGACCCCATTGAGAGATGGCTCTTTGATGTTCTTCTCCTCGATGCAGAAGCAGTAGCGCTTACAGAAGAAGATTATGAGTTTATTAGAAAGAAAGAAGTCTACTTTGAAAAGCCAGACCTTGATGATTGGTTTGAAAATGATAGAGAAGATTTGAGACACTTTGTTGGTATCTATGTTCTTGCCCATTACAGAAATAAGCCAAGCGACGTTGCACTTTTGGCCGATGCTCCTCATCATGAAGCAAGGGTCCTTCGCTTGAAGAATGGAAAGATAGTATGTGCAGTACAGATCGCCAAAGAGGGAGGAATCCCAAAGAAGGACATAGATAAAATGGCTAAGGGATACAAACCGAGAGGCAACATAATACCAGACATGATGGTGAAGCACCACTATTCGAAGGAGTTTGCACGACTAAAAGGATACAGAGTTGTGAGAATAGCAACCCATCCAGATGCTATGGATATGGGGCTTGGAAGCAGAGCTCTCGAATTGTTAATATATGAAGCTGATAAGGAGAACTTTGACTGGGTAGGAAGTGGATTTGGAGCAAGTGAAGAGTTGATAAGATTCTGGATCAGAAATGGTTTTGCCCCTGTTCATTTAAGCCCTTCAAGAAATCCCGTAAGTGGGGAATACACAGCTATAGTGATAAAACCAATAAGTAAAAAAGCTCAAGAAATAGTCAAAAAAGCCAATGACGAGTTTAGAATACGATTTACAGAGTGGTTAGGGGACACGCACAAAGACCTGGAACCAGAAATAGCTAGGTGGTTGTTTGAGACTCCTTTTGGGGAGAGTGTTGACTATCCATTGAACATCACAGAGGTTCAGAAAAAGCGTCTTGAAATGTTTGTTGGGAAAGTTTTAACTTATGACACCGTTCTAGATGCAGTAAAGCCAATAGTTAAGCTTTATTTCCTTGATGGATGGATGAAACCATACCTCGATGAAAGACAAATACATCTACTCATTTACCGTGTTCTTCAATCCCACACGTGGGAAGAAACGGCCAAGCTTATCAACAGAAGCCCAATGTTCACGATGATTGAAGTTAGAGATATAATAAGGGGGCTCTGGTATTATTACAAGCACGTGATCAAATAGGCTCAAACATCTGTTTTTTCGTTTTGCTACTATTTTTATAATTTAATATAGAGCAGACCAGAACTCTTCCAATTGCTTTTTAACCCCTCGGAATTGGAGGATAATAGCATCAGATTACTTTTCTTTGGAAGTTCGTTGCCTCATGTTTCACCCATTCTTTTTTAACTTCAGGCTTCCTCTCCTTCTCCCAAAACCTTCTCAAACTCTCGAAACTAAACATCACACATCACCAATAATTAATAGAGTGGTCAAACTACAAGGGGATGATGGTCAAAAATGAACAAGCCTGGCAATAAAGCCATGAAAAAATAATAACAGGCTCAGTTTCGTCGATCTCGGGCATCAATACCCCAAAGGCCAATCTACATCATTGCCTAAGGGAGGATAGTACAGAATATTTAAAAACTCATCTTAGAGAACATTCAAATACTTATGCACCTGAAAACTCAATCCAACGTTTTCCCGCCCCATAATTTTAGCTGCAGTATTATATAGCCTCATCAACTGAGTTTGAGACATTTCAATGGGCTCTCTGGGTTGGATAACTATTGGGGCCTGCCCTTTTAGAAGTTTAGCATACCACTTAACATCTTCTTCCTTTGTATTTTGTGTAACCACAAGCTTTGCATAAGTTTTTACTCCAGATCGCTTAAGGATTCTAATGCTTTCTACCTCCTTGAGGACAAGATTTTTCCAGTCTTCTGTAGCTCTTGCAGTCGCATCCTTAATATCAACGCTTGCATAATCTACTAGATGAGCAATATCATTTATTCTCTCCGGTCTACTTCCGTTGGTCTCCAAGAAGTTCTTAAATCCCAATTCATGCATCTTCTTCATAAGCGTTGAAAGATTCCTTGTTTGTAAAGTTGGTTCCCCTCCAGTGTAACTTATAGAGTGTATATCACCAGTATCAAGGTGAAGGATGGCACTAACCACCTCCTCAAAATTTGCCGGATTTGGTTTATATTCAAATTTTCCAGTAAAAGGTTCTACCTCATAACGCCACTTTGGAACTTTAGAAGCTATTATGTAATTTGCAGAGTCGCACCACCAGCATTTAAGATCACAACCCGCAAATCTAACAAAAATTTGCCTCCTACCAAAGGCACTGCCTTCTACGCTTCCCCCTTCTCCTTGCCAGCTGTTGAAGATCTCTACCAGAAACATACACTCACCTTAGAGCTCAATTCCTTTTACCTTGTCACTTACATAACCTTCGAGTATTTCAATCTTGACATTTCTTTTTTCTCCAGTTAAATCGGCCATTAGTTCCACTCCTTTTGCGTAGTCCCAAAGTCTTCTCTTTGCATCTTCATCAATTGCCTCGCACATTATTATGATCTCCCTTGGGTCTTTCTTGCTTGCCATTTCCACAACTTTCAGGGCATCACTAACCGTAAAGAGACCCTTTTTCTTGAACAGCATTTCTACCACCTACATATATTTTGTTAAAATTGAAACAGCCTCATCCAAAACATGCCTATCTTCACTATCCACCACATTTTCAAGATAATAAAGACCTTTGATGTTAAGTATGATGTAAGCTTCATTTCGCTCCAGTCCCAATTCATGGGCTTCATAGTAAACTCTATGCTCTCCGAGAGCATCATTTAACATCTCAACGAAATAGTTTATCTCATCTGTTGTTAAATCTTCCCATCTGCTTTCCATTTCATCAAAATATTGCTCAAGAATTTTTAGTATATCAAGATCAACTTTTAATATTCCCTCAATATAGGGAAATTCTCCAATTCTAAAGACTTTGATGCCTTCATCATCTCTAATTCCAATGTAATCCCATAACAAAACGCCTTCTATAACATTGACACCATATTTGCTCGCAAGATATGTAAATCTCTCCATGGCTTCCTCCATATCCGCTACAAACTCCTCTTCGTCATTAAAGATTACAATCTTACTCACCGTACCGGCCATAAATTCCCCCACCTTGAAACTCATCAAGTTCTAATAGTTAATAAATGATTTGGTGTTTTCACATAGCTCCTCACCATAAAGGGCTAACCTTTCAAGTAATAACACAGAATATCTGAGACCTCTGCGAAAGTTTTTAAACTGTAACTTAAAAACTAATAACCGGTGGTTATACATGGTAATTATTCCTCAACCTATTGACCCCAAAGAAATCAAGAGATTTCGAAAAGAATTAGGAATAACGCAAGAAGAGCTTGCCCAAAGAGCGGGGGTCACCCAAGCATATATAGCAAAACTGGAGACTGGAAAGGTTGATCCGAGGTTATCAACTTTTAATCGAATTCTGCAAGCCTTAAAAGAGTGTAAAAAAAGCCGTTTTACAGCAAAAGAACTCATGTCTTCTCCTATAATAGGGGTTAAACCATACGAAACTGTTGAATATGTTGTTAAACTTATGAATGAATACAACATATCTCAAGTGCCCGTGATTGCTGGAAACAAGGTGGTGGGCTCTATAACAGAAAAGACACTTGTGCGAAAAAGTTTTGAGTATGAAGACTTGCTCTCCAAAAAGGTTATGGAAATCATGGACGGACCGTTTCCTATAGTGAATGAATATGAGAGTATAGAAGTCGTGAAGTACTTACTGGAGGAACATCCAGCAATTATAGTGCAAAATAGAGAGGGGAAACCAGAAGGGATAATAACTCGATCGGATCTATTCAAGATAAAGTAAAAACTAAGGAGACAACGGCACAAGTGTGTATTCAAACAGAAGACTGTTGGTTGTGGCATTGTAGACTTCCACGGTGTAGTGGACAACATATGCATTTTCTGGGAATGGATATCCCAAGTCGGAAGCTTTGAATGCACCTTTTTCTTTATACTTTTTATTCTCGTTCTCGTTTAATATCACTATTTTAACATATTCTTCGACCCTATACTCGGCCTCTGGAATGATGTCTGGATCTCCCCAAGAGACAAGTGAAGTCTCATTGTACCCGAAGAAGCCTTTGCTAATATTATTAGTATACCAAATAAAATGACTTGCCATCCAGGCTCCTTCTGGAATGTTAAAGCCAAACGGTAAATCCCAGTCCTTTGACCATTTGACAATTAACCAAGTACTTTCTGGCATTAGGGTTGATTCCAAATACCCCTCTTCCCAACCCACGTAGATTCTGGCCTTAGAAAGCATTTCTTCTGGGATTGCTGTGGTGTATTGAATAGACATTCCAATTAAAAATCCCAGTATTAAGAATACAACTATTCTCCTCATTTTATCACCCCAATAAATTTCAGTATATGATAATTTGAGCTAAACTATTTAAGAATTTTCAAAACTTACTTTTTTACAAAGAGTACTGAAACTAAAGACTTAAGAACTCCTTCTCAAATAATGTAAAGAAAAGATCAACCGTACATAACTTCATGTGCGGCCATTTGCTGTGCCAGCTTTTCCTCTGATCCAAGAACCTTCTCAACTCCCTTTAGAAAGTCTTCTTGTGTCACATATTCCCTTCTAGATCTAATTGCAAACATTCCTGCTTCTGTAACAATGGCCTTTAGATCGGCACCACTGGCCCCCTCTGTCATCTCAGCTATTACTTTCAGATCAACCTTTTTGAGATTCATCTTCCTCGTATGTACCTTAAGAATTTCAAGTCTTCCACGGAAGTCTGGTAATGGAACTTCTATCAATCTATCAAATCTTCCAGGCCTTAGTAATGCAGGATCTAGGATATCGGGCCTATTAGTTGCCGCAATTATCTTTACCTCACCCATTGGATCAAACCCATCTAACTCGGCCAATAATTGCATCAATGTTCTGTTAACTTCCCTTTCTCCACCAGTTGTTTCATCAAGTCTTTTGGCACCTATTGCATCTATTTCGTCAATGAAAACTATTGATGGAGCCTTTTCTCTCGCAAGCTCAAAGAGTTCGCTTACTAATCTCGCTCCTTCCCCTATATACTTCCTCACAAGTTCACTTCCAATAACTCTTATAAAGGTCGCATTAACTTCATGAGCTAGGGCTTTAGCCATTAAAGTCTTTCCACAACCCGGTGGCCCATACAGTAAGACACCCCTTGGAGGCTCGATTCCTACCTTCTCAAAAAGCTCCGGATGTTTCAGAGGTAATTCAACAGCTTCTCTAAGCTCTACTAATTGCTTCTTTAAACCACCAATGTCCTTGTATGTCACCGTGGGCCTTTCAATAACTTCAAATCCTAGGACAGATGGATCTTTCTGGGATGGTAAGAGCTCTATTACTGCCATTGTTCTTTGATCCAAAGCAACTCTTGAACCAGGCCTGAGATTTTCTCTCTCTATCCAAGGAGCAATTCTCACAACAAATCTTGGCCCATTGTAGTTTTGGACAATTGCTCTATCTTCATCCAAGAGTTCAATTAGAGTTCCAGCAAATGCCGGTGGCTGTCTGAGTCTTGACATCTCCATCCTCAAGCGAGAGAGTTCTCTCTCGAGCCTTTCTTTATCTGCTTCAAGTGTTCTCACTTGGAGTTCAAGTTGCCTTATTCTACGTTTGAGATAGTAAACGTAATCGTCATATTCTTCTTCATGACTTTTGACATTGACATCTTTAACATCACTCATAATTTCCCCCTCCTACAATTTAATTATGTAGAAGAACCTTATTAATCTACTCATTCACTCTCCCCAAAAGTAACTGAGTGAGAGCTTTATAAACTTTTGGATTATAAAGGAACTTCCAATAAATATTCCACCTTTTTTTATTTAATACGTTGCTAAATAAACCATTTTTAATTAAATCTAAAGAAAAGCCCAGAATAATTTGCTGTGCTCCTTCGAAAGATTTAAGTAATGTTTTGTTAGTATTAAATTTTGAATATTATGGAGGTGGAGCAGAATGGTAAGAATTAGATTTTTAGGGCACGCTGCTTTTGAAATAGAAGGTGAAGGAAAGAAGATACTCATTGACCCATTTTTGAGTGGAAACCCTACCGCAGCTGCAAAACCAGAGGATTTTGAGAGAATAGATTTAATTCTCGTAACCCATGCTCACGGAGATCATATAGGAGATAGTGTAAAAATTGCTCAAAGAACTGGAGCAAAGATAGTAGCGATGTATGATATAGCCAGCTATCTCGTGGAAGAAAACCAAGGGATAACTACAGTAGGGATGAACTATGGTCCCACCGAAGTTGATGGTGTTAAACTAGTCCAAGTGCCAGCTTGGCATTCAAGTAGTGCTGGAGGATACAGCATAGGTAATGCATGTGGATACATCATGGAATTTGAGGGAATAAAAATATATCATGCCGGGGATACTTACGTGTTTAAAGACATGGAACTCTTTGCAGAACTTTACGGAATAGATGTAGCATTGCTTCCAATAGGAGGCCACTTCACAATGGGACCGAAGGAAGCTACAAAAGCTGTTGAATTCCTTAGGCCGAAATACGTTATTCCAATGCACTATGGAACATTTCCACCAATAGCCAAGAACCCCGAAGAGTTTAAAGCACTTGTTGGAGACAAGGCAGAAGTCATTATATTGAAACCTGGAGAGGTTTTTGAGCTTTGAAAAAGCTTTTAAACTTTCTTCTTTAGCTTCTATGTGGTGACCGGATTGAAGACAAGATTCACAGTAACAACACTAATTATAGCATTGATTATAGGGTCATTTATGAGTATCTTAGTATATGCACAAGAAGAAAGTACCAATAGGCCAGAATACGACCTAATAATTGTTAGAAATGATGATCTGATTGATTATATTACAGTTCAGCCCTATGCACGACTTCTTGATATTCCTGTCCTTCCTGTTAACCCCCAAGGATTAGATGAAAAAACTTGGGCCCAATTGTATTCTTATGTCCAGCTGGGATGGAAGAAAATACTGATAGTTGGAAATTCAAATGCTGTAAGTAAGGAAGTTGAAGATGAGCTCCTTAAAATGGGTTATAGCGTTACCAGAATAGGTGGTGATGTTAGAACAGAAACTGCAGAAAAATTAGCGATTCATTTTTACCCAACTGGCTCAAAGACAGTTGTAATAGCAAGTGCTCTAGATTACGGATCGGCCTTAGCAGCATCAAAATTTGCCATGGAGTATGAGCTTCCAATGTTACTAACACTCGAAAATGACTTATCTGAGCACGCAATTGCAGGGTTATCGAGTTTAAATCCAGATCTTGTAATAATCGTCGGCACTGGAATAAACGAGACAATAGAAACAAAACTCCACAGTATGGGGTATCAAACCTACTGGCTGGGTAGAACGGTTGAAAAACCACCTGTTTCGCCCCCTAAAGAACCCTCACCATATACATATTCATTTATCGGTGCAGTATTGGCTTTAGCCATCACCGTACCTGTTGTGCTCTATTGGGCAAAGAAGAGATGGTATTCCAACAAAATACCAGTAGAAGTACTTACAGAAAAAGAAAGAATCGTGGTAAAAGCACTAATAGACCAAGGGGGCAAAGTAAAACAAGAGGATCTTCCTGAACTTACGGGGTACTCTAGGCCCACTGTTAGTAGAATAATTCAAGAGCTAGAAAAGAAGCAGTTAGTTGAAAGAGAAAAAGTGGGCAAGACTTTTATCGTCAAACTTGTCAAGGAGATAGACTTGAAAGAATGACCAAAGATCCCTTACATTTCTTTTAAAACTCTGGCCTCATCGATAGAAGAAAATCGAAACCAATTTCATCCTTTTTTAAATTTAAAGAGAAAAGAAATCATGCCTTTTTAAAAAGATGGCCATGCGCTCTATTTACATGTCTTGTGTAATCCTTGCTCTTTTTAAATACCCTTCCACATCTGGGACATTTAAAAACTATCTCTTTGTCCCTATTCATAAGTTTAATTGCCTTTAACACTGCCATCTCCCTCCACCCCCGTGGAATAATCCCAACACTGAATTTTTAAGTTTTGCTCTTTCACACCCATATTCGATTTCCTTTCACTTTAATATACCCCATTTTCTGAAGCTCTTTCAAAAAGTCCTCCAGCGCTCCCTCATCAAAATAGATACTTATTTTCTCTCGTTTTCCTTCAATGCTTATTGGTTCGTGTTCTAAAAGGGCCTCTATAAGGTCAATCTTTGTAGTTTTCTCCTCGGCCAATGAGAGAATCATTTGAGCAAGCACTGCTTTTCCAATACCAACAAACATTGCCTCAATAAGAGACTCTCCGGTGACATATTCCTCTGCAATTTCCAAAGCCTTTTTTATTAGTTCTTCTTCAATCTCTAGAATTTCTACAAAATACTTTCTCACAAAAGAGAGTTCTGTTGTAAGGGTTGCATCTAGTTTCCCTTCTACTTCTTCAAGCACATTTTCAAGATCATCTATGTTAAACTTAAGCTCAATTTCTAATTCTTCCAGTCGTGGCTTAGCAAGCAATTTGAGTTTTTCTTCACCAGCAACGTAACCTCCTTCTATTAAAGCTGCTATCAAAGTGACTTTAGCAATATCCACCTCATCAAAAAGATCTTCAAACTCTCTTTCTTCTTCCACTTTCCAATTGGACATTAAAACGTTAAATGCAACTTGTATTTCATCTAACGTGTCATCAATAACAGGTGTTATTCCTTTAGATCTCTTGATCAACTCTCCAAATTTACCTCTAATAACCATAAAATGATTAAGCTCCCAACTAAGCTTCTCCTGAGTTTTATTCATTACCCCTTCTTTACTAAGTTCTTTTGATAGGGATATCATATCTTCTTTACTCAATACTTCTAATCTCATGATCATCCCTCATTAAACACAAAAAGTCTCTTCAGTTATAAACCTTGACCATGTCTAGAGTCTCTCACTCAGGTGTGAGGAGAAGAGACTTTTTCTTCAGATATGGTAAGAAGAAGTTTTTTTAGAGGTTTGTTTTTCAACAATGTCACAACTTCATTTATCTCACTTGGGCGGACTGAGTCTCTGTTTAAATATAGATAAAGAGCATATGCCATCACTTTGGGATCCCCTTCATTCAGTTCTGTTATGGCATCCGCCACTTCACCTTGTAACAACCTATTTGCAATTTCTTTCAATTTTTCATGATCTTCCTCTTTCAATGCTTCTTTTAGTGGGATATAAAACCGATTTAATGCCAAACGAGCCATTCTTTCTTTCTTTTCAAGATAATTTATAGGGTTCTCTGGTTCACTCTGTTTGGAAAGAAAGAAGTAGTAAAGAAATGGAATTATTATAAAAGCCATCATAGCCCCAATATATGGAGTCAAAGAAAAGGGCAATATTTCAGAATATTTATATTTTAAGTAAAGAAGTAATGTCAGTCCCATGAAACCCCAAATTACGAAAAACATGATATATAACTCGCCTGTTTTTGTTCGTCTTTGGAGAATTTGATATTTTGAAGTGGCTCCTACTCTATCAAGAAACTTTAATCTCTCCTCTATCAGCTCTATCTCAGCTTCAAGTCGCTTAATTCTAGTCTCGATTTCCTCCAAGACTTCTTTCATAGCAACTCCGCCAAAATGTTTGTTATTTTTTCACTAACTACTTCCAATATCTCCTCTCCTTTTTCCGCAGTAGCGTTATGGGGATTATCATTTACCCCATTTGGAAAGATATCAAGTCCAATGTCCTTTTTAATTATCCTGACGGGTCGGGTTCTTCTCTCCCCTATGGCTTTTTCCATTTTTACAAGTTCTGGATTTATTGCAAGAATTACGGAGGTTTCATCTTCACCTGCATGCCCCTGAGAGGAACATATCCTCGATATCTCCTCTTTGAAATCCATCCACCAGTTTATTAGTACGACTTCCACATTATATTTTTCGACAACTTCTTCAGCAGCTCCAATAAGGGGGTATATGTTTCCCCCATGGCCATTTAAGATTATAACTTTCTCAAAGCCTTCTTTAGCAAATTCCTCTAGAATTTCCTGCACGTACTTTTGGAATGTCCCAGATTTTACATTTATTGTCCCCGGGTACACATTCAAAACAAAACTATGTCCATACCAAATGGGAGGAGCAATGAGTATATCAATCCCCCTATCCTTTAGTTTTTCTTCAACTCTTCTTGATATCTCAAGAGGTGCAAAAACGTCCGTACCCAAAGGTAAGTGTTTTCCATGAGCTTCCACACTGCCCACAGGAAGTATGAGGCCTTTTACCTGCGTCTTTATTTTTTCAAAATCTTCCCAAGTGAGTTCTTCCATTTTCATTGGAATCACTATCATTTACTCAAAAGAACTTCCTCATAAGCTTTTTCTATTTTAAGAACCACTTTATCCCATGAGTACTTTTCCTCTACGGCCCTTCTTCCATTACTTCCATACCATTCTCTAAGTTTTTGATCAGTTAAGATTCGTTGGATGGCATTTCTAAGAGCAAGTTCATTTCCAGGCGGTACAAGTATCCCTGCTTCATTTTCTTTCACAATCTCCGGGATTCCACCAACACTGGTAGCTACCACTGGAACTCCTGCAGCCATTGCCTCAAGAACAACTATTCCAAATGCCTCTGCTGTGACTGAAGGTAAGACAAAAACATCTGCGATTCCAAAGAGTTCTGGAAGTTTATTATCTTCCACATACCCCATGAAAACAACTTTTTCGTCAATTCCAAGGAATTTTGCCTGTAATTTAAGGAAAGGGAGCATTTCCCCATTTCCAACCATTACTAAGGTTGCATCCTCTATTTTAGAAAACGCATTCAAAAGAACATGCGGGCCTTTTCGGTAAGCCATTCTACTAACGTATAAGACAACCTTCCCCTCAATCCCAAGTCTAGACTTTAACTCTTCTTTATTCCTCAGAGGGGTAAATCGCTTGTCATCAACACCATTTGGGATAATGGATATTGGTGAATCAGTAAAATGCTCAACAAATGCCCTAGCTGCTTTACTAACTGCAATTATCCTATGCGGATATTTCAGGTAGGATGTAAATACTGGAATTGTCAATCCTAGAGCTTCCCAAAGGCGTGAATCATGGGCAAAAGATATGCTATGGGTTGTAAGTAACGTTGCTTTATTCATTATTCTTCCTGCTTTGGCAGCTTTCAATGCAAGGGGAGTAAATGCATGATGAGAGTGAATAACATCAAAATCATGTAGGAACTCATTAAGTTCTTCAGAGGATTTAAGACCATAGCTTAAATTAATATCAAGAACTGGTGAAACTACCCCTGGAATCTTTATCAAATCAATGCCTTTTTCAGCTAATTCACTTTCTTTCCCTGTTTCCCAGTTATTAGTCACTATAGCAACTTCATGACCTCTTTCCTTTAATTTCAAGGCTAAGTTATGCATGTGAGATGCTACTCCCCCTATTTTTGGATAGTACCAATCACTAACCAGTGCTATCTTCATGATGACCACCTAAGAGTCTGTAAAACACAAAAGCACCTGCAATTGAGTACATGTACTGAAAGATGAATTTATACAGAAACGCAGTAAGGGCTGCTTTTGTGGATGAACCGATCCCTACAAGAATGCCAAATTCATTTGCACCTATTCCCGATGGAATTCCACTTAAAGATGCAAAAATAACACTCATTAAAAATGCATAAAGGGCCTGTTTAAAAGAAATTTCAAGAGAGAATGCCTTTCCTACTAACACCAACCCCAAAATCTGAATAAATATCACCACAAGAGAGATTGAGAACACTGATAAAAATCCAGATTTATTTTTCCGAGCAATGTTCCATCCTGCGTATCCCCTGTTCCACCAATCCCTTAGCTTTTCAGGAATCTTTTTTGCACCGAGAGTTTCCCAAAATCTGAAAAAAGCTAACGCTGTTTTGTGAAAAACCTTATCATACAAGAAGGCAAGTAAAATTAGAGCTATCCCAATAAGACCCAGTTTTGTAAACCCCAAAAAGATGAATCCAAATGAGAGTATAATCACAATTTCCATTGCCATCCCGAAGGCAAGAGATGACAAAGCTGCAAAATAATCTCCCCCAACCAGTTTAACTTTTACTATATGGCTTACGGTGGGAGGTAGAATCGCCATAAGATAGTACCCGCTAACAAAAGCTTGGATTGTCCGTTTAAAACTCGTTTTTTGAACCCTTCTTAAAACAAGATACCACCTAGTAGCTGCGAAAAAAAGGGTAAGGAATGACAAAAGGATTGCAAGGAATAGGTATTCATAATTAGCTTCTTTCAGAGCAATTGAGAGCTCATTGAAATCAATACTTTTATATAAATATGCTAAAGAGATTAAAAAAGCTACAGCACTAAATAGCATCCTTAAAACTTTCTTTTTCACTTTAAACACCTATTATAGCCTTTAAGGCGTGTACAAGCAGAAATAACACCATTGCACTATCCCAAATTCTATAACTTATCCTTCTATTTCGTGTTGCAACTCCTAAAATACCCACTATCCCAAAAGGAGAGTATAATAAATTCAACAGGAGAGTCAGAGAGAGCAGAGAAAGAATATTAATCAGAGCCTCTGAAGTGCTTTTCCCGATTATTATCGGCGTTGTTTTTAAATTGGCCTTTTGATCACTTTCATAATCTTCTAAATGATTCCTAAGTTCCATAGCAACAGAGTATACAAAGAGGGATAATGCAATGAATATTTCAGTGTCACTAAGCACTCCATCAAAATAACCACCATAAATGAAGGGAAGCGCTCCAAAGAAAAGGCCGTGAGAGAATACATCTGCTATGGGTATACTCTTCAGCCTTGGTGGAGCTGAATAGATGGTAGCCAAAAAACTCATCGTAATATAAATAACAAAAGCAGGCTTCGAGATGAAATATGCTAATATACCTCCAAGAAGTATTGTAGTTAGAGATGTGAAAAGAGCAACTTTAAAACTTAATTCCCCACTTGCAACAGGGTTTTTATGCTTTTTCCGAGGGTTTAATAAGTCAGTATCAACATCAAAGCAGTTATTTATAGCGAAGGCATAACCAACATACAATATGAGTGAAATCGCCAATAAGAGGGCTTCAAAAACCTCAGGATTATTTTTGAAACTTATAACCATTCCAAGAAGCCCCATACCAATAAATGATCTTCCATCAATTATCCTTGTATTCTTAGCTATAACTCGTAACATTGAAATCCCTCCACTAAAAGGCCTCAGGAAAAATATTTATAAACCTTTTGGTTTGTCTGAAAGAATAGTCCGGGAAAAATTAAAACACCTCCTCGAATTGGGATTGATTGAAAGGAACCTAATAAAACAAGGATGG
>LDZS01001796.1_pt1 | contig 22474 bp, 21 predicted proteins | sample 615471 | NCBI WGS metagenome assembly LDZS01 (sample SAMN03408295, study PRJNA278302) | terrestrial metagenome | isolation source: oil reservoir sample K3 | place: USA: Alaska, North Slope, Kuparuk formation | collected 2013
TGGTGTTATCCGGTAACAGTTCTGCTCCCTCACAGTAAGACTTGTGGACGTCAAGGCCAAAGTACCGCAATCCTGGCACACCTCCGTTTTGTGGGGCAGGCAAAGGTATGCGCGACACTCACCTAGTGTGCCTAGCCAAGCTCAGGCCACCTTGCCGGTGAAAGTCCGGCCAGGGGAAGAACCGGGTCACCCCTGTAGGAACCACCCGTCGTATGGAGCAATCCATGCAGCGAAGCGGTGTCATTCCGACCCGGCAGTCCGTAGCATTAAGCGAATCCTGCCGCGTCGTAATGTCGCAAAGCAGAGGGTGCCGAGCCCGGTAGGTGAGGGCGAAGGCGAGAGAAGGTGCGTAGACCTGGGAATGCAGCACCGAGGAACCCTCCGGCGTAAGGGGAGCGGAATGTCGGGAGAGGTGGACTGGGAACTAGGGAGGCCCCGCCCGGTCCGCACCTGACGGGTGCGGTAACCCGTCCTATAAGCGGTGACCCCGTGAAGTGGGCGGGAAGGCCGGAGCGGGGAGTCGGAGGGGCTCATAGTACTGAGGACGGTGGGGACAACACAACCCTGCCCGAGGGAAGGAGCCCTGCTTTACCCATGCGTCCGATGAAGGTAAGAGTGAGGGAATGCCAGATGGCTAACCACCCCTTTGCCAAAGCTCGAGAACTTCAGAGGGCGCTATACCGGGCGGCCAAGCGGAGTGCCACCCGGCGGTTCCATGCCCTGTACGATAAGGTATACCGCGAGGACATCCTCAGGTGGGCCTGGCAGTTGGTCAAGGCCAACCGGGGAGCCGCGGGAATAGACGGCCAGACCCTGGCCGAGATTGAGTGGCAGGGAGTGGACGCGTTCCTGGCGGAACTGGCCTGCGAACTGCGGGAAGGGCGGTACCGTCCCCTGCCCGTACGGCGGGTCTACATCCCTAAGCCTGACGCTCGATTACGGCCCCTGGGCATCCCGGCGGTGCGGGACCGTGTCGTACAGGCGGCGCTGAAACTGGTCATTGAGCCCATCTTCGAGGCGGACTTCCAACCGTGCAGCTATGGATTCCGGCCCAAGCGTTCGGCCCACCAGGCCAGCGAGGCCGTGCGCCAGCTGGCCAATGGAGGGTACGAGTGGGTGGTGGATGCCGACATCGCCAACTACTTCGAGACCATCAACCACGAAAAGCTTCTTCTACTGGTGGCCCGACGCATCAGCGACCGGCGGGTCTTGAAGCTAATCCGCCAGTTCCTGAAGGCCGGGGTACTGGAGGAAGGTCGAATCCGGCGGGCGACCACTGGCACACCCCAGGGTGGGGTGCTCAGCCCCCTACTGGCCAACATCTACCTGAACTACCTGGACCGGCTCTGGTTGAAGCACTGCGCCAGGCTGGGAGAGTTGGTGCGCTACGCGGACGACCTGGTCATCCTTTGCCGCAGAGAGCAGGACGCGCGGACCGCCTGGCGCCACCTGGAGGTAATTCTCGCCCGACTGGACCTGACCCTACATCCTGAAAAGACGCGTCTGGTCAATCTCCATGCCGGTCGGGAGGGATTCGACTTTCTGGGCTTCCACCACCGCAAGGTACGCTCCTGGCGCTGGCGGCGTTATTATCTGCTTCGGTGGCCCAGTGCGCGGGCCATGCAGGCCGTAAGGGACAAGATCAAAGCCATCATCGGGGGACGCGAGGCTCTGAACCGGGGTCTGGAGGAAGTCATCACGGAACTGAACTCCATTCTACGCGGCTGGGGAAATTACTTTGCTATGGCCAACTCTGCCCGCAAATTCGCAGCTGTGGACCGGTATGTATACGAAAAGCTCTGTCTTTTCCTCGGCAAGAAACATGGTAAAGCGGGACGGGGATGGCGAGAACGCTGGCGGCACGTCAACTTCTATGCCATGGGCCTTTACCGGTTGAGCGGGACTGTGCGCTGGCACAAGACCGTGCATGCCACCGGATGAAAGGCATCGGAAAGTCGGATGAGGGAAAACCTCGCGTCCGGTTTGACGAGGGCGGGCAGTGGAGGCCCTCTGGGTCTGGTACGACTGGGAGGCAACTGAAGCTGTCTGCTACTCTACTCCGGGCTCTTTTAGCCCACTTGGGCGGGTCGAGAGGGCGGCCAAACAATATCTCGGGCTTTTACTGCTCATCTCAGGGGACGGCCGCCCTTGCCTACGCCCCACCTTTGCTTTGGCACCCCAAGCCCTAATTGTTTAATTCGCCAGGGTTGCGGTTTTATCATGCCAACAATATCACAGGCGGATCACAGCCGCTGGAAAAACTTCTTGACACGGACAGAGCTAGGTTTTAGACTTATTTAAAAACATAGTAAAGCGATTGGATTACTTATCTACTACGGAATGACTCATGAAAAATTATCTGGGTGAGAGGAGTTTCTCTGCTGACGTTGCGAAAAGATTAGGAGCGGCTCTTTTGAAAGCCCTCCAGGTCAGCCGGGAAATAGGTAGCGGCAGAGTGGGGCAAAATGACGGAGAGATTGGGGAGATAGGAACTACCGAGCAGCGCCACGGGGACCGTGGTCAAAACTACAAAAGTTCTACCTCACCGAAAAGGAGGTCGGCTATGAAGCGGGAATTAAGAGATACTGTGCGGAGAGGTCCGGCCGGGGGACCGGAACTCCCTCCGGAGCATCAAGAGAAAGGAGGAAAGAGAGCCGCCCCGAAGGGAGAAATAAAGCGCCTTTACCTGACCGTCCGGGGGATGTCCTGTGCGGCCTGCGTGCGCAGGATTGAAAACGCCCTCCGGCAGACGCCCGGCGTTGTTCAGGCCTCCGTCAACTTTGCCAGGGAAAAGGCCGTTGTCGACTACATTCCCGGGGTTGTCGCTCCGGAGGAACTGCGGTCGCTGATACAGGGTTTAGGGTACGAGGCCCTGGTGGACGAGGAACGGCCGCCGGAACATGAGGAGGAGGCGCCGGAGGCCGACCTCCGGAAACTGGGCCGGACGCTACTTTTTGCCGCGACTTTCACGGTACCAGTAGTGCTGGGCAGCTTTCGGGAGTTTCTCCCCAGTATCCCTGCCTGGCTGGCCAATCCCTGGCTCCTGCTGCTCCTCACCACGCCCGTCCAGTTCGGAGCAGGGTGGCGTTTTTACCTGGGCGCCTGGTCGGCCCTCAAGGCCCGCAGCGCCGACATGAACGTCCTCATTGCTACGGGTACAAGCGCCGCCTACCTGTACAGCCTCCTCATGACCGTGGTGCCCGGCTACTTTGAGGCGCGGGGGATGACCCCCGTGATTTACTACGATACGGCGGCGGTGATCGTCACCCTGATCCTCCTGGGCCGGTATCTTGAGGCACGGGCAAAGCGGCAGACCTCGGCAGCGATCAGGAAGTTGATGGGGTTGCGGCCCAAGATGGCCAGGGTGGTGCGTGCTGGGAGGGAGGTGGAGATTCCTGTAGAGCAGGTGGTTCCCGGCGATCTCGTGGTCGTCAGGCCCGGGGAAAAGGTCCCTGTGGATGGGGTGATTGTCGAAGGGCATTCCGCCTTGGATGAGTCGATGCTGACAGGTGAAAGCGTTCCGGTAGAGAAAGGGCCGGGAGATGAAGTGATCGGGGCGACTTTGAACAGGACAGGAACCTTCCGGTTCCGCGCCACAAAGGTAGGAAAAGAAACGGTTCTTGCCCAGATTATCAGGCTGGTGGAGGAGGCCCAGGCCTCGAAGCCCCCCATTCAGCGCCTTGCCGATGTGGTGGCGAGCTACTTCGTGCCGGCCGTCTTAGGTATCGCCGTCCTCACTTTCCTCGGCTGGTACTTTTTCGGGCCCGTACCCTCCCTGCTCTACGCCCTGCTCAATTTTGTTGCAGTTCTGATCATCGCCTGCCCCTGCGCCCTGGGCCTGGCAACGCCCACTGCGGTGATGGTAGGCACGGGAAAGGGGGCTGAGTACGGGATTTTGATCAAGAACGGGGAGAGCCTCGAACTGGCCCACAAGCTCGACACCATCGTCCTTGATAAAACGGGGACCCTGACCAAAGGGAAACCGGTTGTGACCGATGTGGTGGCGCGGGGAGCAGCGGAGCGGGACCTGCTGTTCTACGCCGCCGCTGCGGAACAGGGCTCGGAGCACCCTCTTGGGGAGGCAGTGGTACGCTACGCGCGGGAGCAGGCTGGCCTTGATCTTCCCAGCGCGGAAGATTTTGAAGCGATCCCCGGGCGGGGGGTACGCGCCCTGGTTGCGGGGAAGGAGGTTCTCGTGGGAACCCCGGAACTCCTCGAGGGGAGGAGAGTAGATCTGGGAGACCTGAAGCAGGAAGGAGAAGTCCTTGCGGAGCAGGGAAAGACTCCCATGTATGTTGCACTCGACGGGGTGTGTGTGGGGCTGATCGGTGTTGCCGACCGGCTCAAGCCCACCTCGCAGCGCGCCATCGCCGCCCTGCACCAGATGGGCCTGGAGACGGTGATGATTACCGGGGACCACGCCCGCTCTGCGGCAGCCATTGCCCGGGAAGCCGGCATCACCAGGTTCCGGGCGTGCGTCCTGCCGGGGGACAAGGCAGCAGAGATCAAGAAACTGCAGGAAGAGGGGCGGATTGTGGGAATGGTGGGCGACGGGATTAACGACGCCCCGGCGCTTGCCCAGGCCGATGTCGGAATCGCCCTGGGAACCGGCACCGATGTGGCGATGGCCTCCTCAGACATCACCCTGATCACCGGCGACCTGCTGGGGGTGGTTACAGCAATCCAGCTGAGCAGGAGAACGATCAGGACGATCAAGCAGAACCTTTTCTGGGCTTTTATCTACAACATCATCGGAATTCCCGTTGCCGCCGGGGTGCTTTACCCGTTTTTCGAGATCCTGCTCAACCCGATGATTGCGGCGCTGGCGATGGCATTCAGTTCCGTTTCCGTTGTTACCAACTCCTTGCGCCTGCACTCGTTCAGGCCGCGCTTCCCCCGGCTCCCGGAGGCCTGAATCATTTTTGTAGCGGGCTTCATTGCCCAGTGGCCAGACCATTGCTGGTCTGCTTATGTTCCCCCTGATGATTCTTGCCTATGTGCGTTTGGCCCGCAGGGAGGAAGAGGAACTGGAAAGACAGTTTGGAGAGTTTGGAAAGGCCTATCTTGCTTATAGAGAGAGAACTCCGGCTTTTCTTCCTTTCTTCAGACGCCCAAGCTCGGTTCGCTCAGGGAGGTGTAAGAAATGGAAAAGTGGAACTGGGCTGTTGTAGTAGTTGCTGCAGCTCTGATGTTGTTCCTCATGTTCCGGGGCGGCGGCTGCTGTGGTCATACGGGATCGCCCCGGCGGAAGAGGGAAGCTTCCGCCCCCGAAGGGGATACCAGGTATGAGGGCAGTTCCTGCCATTAAGAGTTGAAGCCGTTCTCGCCCCCAAGACCTTAACTACTCTTTTTTAGACCCCGACTTTTTGGTCGGGGTTTTTGTGTGCCCAGCACGGGCGTTAACTCGGTAGTAGAAATCCCCGGGGCGAAGTAGTGCGAGCGTGCTACAGCTTCGCAGAAGAGCTCTTCGCCACTATCCGGGGGATAGGAGGAGGCCAAAGAGAAGTACAGCCCCGGACTAAGGCCTTTCTTTCTCGAAAAGAAGCCTCCGTTCTGCCAGAGAGAGAAACACTTCCACCACCCGCGGATCAAAGTGCTTCCCGCTCTGCTCGCGGAGGTATTCAAGCGCTTTTTCCATTGGCCAGGCTTTCCGGTAGGGACGATCCGAGAAGGCATCGAAGACGTCTACTACGGCAAAGATACGGGCTGACAGGGGAATCTCCTCGCCCTTTAAACCCCGGAGATATCCCGTCCCATCCCACTTCTCATGGTGGCAATACGGAATCTCCAAGGCCGGACGCAGGTAATCGATGCGTGAGAGCATCTCGTAAGCATAGACCGGGTGTCGACGCATGATTTCCCATTCCTCATCGGTGAGTTTTCCGGGTTTGAGCAGAATAGCATCGGGAACGCCCATCTTGCCAATATCGTGGAGCAGCGCCCCACGCCGGATGTGTGCAAGCTCCTCGTCATTTATCCCCTTTTCCCGAGCGACAAGCAGTGTTAGCTCCGTCACCTGTCTGCTGTGGCCTTCAGTCTCTTGGTGCTTGAGGTCCAGAGCATAGGAAAGCGCTTCGATGGTGGCATCGTAGGCTTGGGTAAGTTCGACATTGGCTCGTTCCAGTCTCTGGAAGAGCTCCGCATTTTCGATGGCCATTGCGGTCTTCCCTGCCAGGGTCTCCAGAAACTCCAGCCATTCACTACTGCCCTCGTGCGGCAAACGGTAGAAGACTTCCAGCACCCCAAGTACGCGTTCCCTTGCCACAAGGGGCACTGCGTAGTACGAAACAAAGCCCTCTCTGGCAAAAAGAGCCACTCGGGTGAACTCGCTTTGGCGGAGGTCGGGAACAGAAACAGTGCACCATTCCCGCACAGCGCGTCCCGCAAGGGCTTCGCCCAAGCGCACAGAGGTTTTCTCAATGGCCCGGGTGCGGAAACCCCGCGAAGCAACGTATTCCAATGTCTGGGTGTCAGGGTTGAGACATAGAATGGCAATAGCATCGACCCCGTACTGGGAGGTGATCTCATCCAGAACCACCCCGAAGGTGGTGCGCAGGTCAAGGCTCCTGAGGATGGCCGTGTCGATACTGTGCAGAACTTGAATGTTCCCGAGCGGCGCTGGGCTTCCTCGTACAGGCGAGCGTTCTCCAGGGCACTGGCTGCCTGATGCGCAAAAGCCTGAAATACACCCAGGCGCTTGGAGATGAAAAAGCCAGGCTGGTGACTGCAGAGGTTGAGTGCACCAAACGTGTGTCCCCGGCTCACCAAAGGAAAAGAAGCAACGGCGCGGAAGCCTGCTTTCCGGGTAGCCTCACACCAGGGCGTAAAGCAGGCGTAGGTCAGGACGTCTTCAATAACTTGCGGCGTACCGCTTCGTATGGCTCTCCCCGTAGGCCCCTGCCCTTCTAGGGTGTCATCCCAGCGCAGGGTGACACTGCGCGGGTAGGAGTGTTCCTCTGGGTACTGGGCGATATTCTTCACCCGGCCATCGGGCTCGGCTTGAGCCAGCCAGGCCAGGGAAGCACCCAGCTCTTCCACACAGGTACGAATAACTGTGTGCGCCACTTCCCGCAGGCTGAGGCTTTCAGAAAGCTTTTGCGCCCCGCTAAACAAAGCTTTCAGGATGCGCAGCTGTCCTGGATCTGAGTCTCGGCCTCCTTACGATTGACAAGCGCAGCGAAGATTTCTGCAGCCGAGAGCAAGAACTTCTTTTCCAGGGGATCAGCAGGGTATTTTTCCGGGAGATAAAGGACGATGACGCCAAGCACCCTCTCCCTAGTAACAATAGGGACGCAGTAGTGTTCGTGTGGTTCGATTCCCGGATACCTGTTTTCATGACGATCGTCGATGTAATCCGCATATTGCATCTGGCCAGTGGCGGCTGCCCGCCCGCACAGGCAATACCCGAAGGGCACGCGGGCACACGTTCTTTGCAGGACCTCGGGTAAGTTGAAACTGTATTTCGGCACTAGTTCTTCCTTTTCTGGGTCAACCAAGAAACTACCGCCCCTTTGCAACAAACGAGAGAAAGATAGCGAAAGGAGGATTTGTAACCCCTTCTCCAGACTTTGGTCTAATGTCATGTCTTCTCCGAGAAAGCGAGAGAGTTCGTTCAGCCTCTCCAGCATTTTTCTCTGCTTTACTAGTTTATTTTCGGCCTCCTTGCGATCGGTGACGTCCGTCCAGCTACCGACGATTTCCTGCTCGGTGCCATTGGGGCTTTTCACAAGCCTGACCTCATCGCGCATCCAGATCATGGTTCTGTCCTTGCGCAGAAAGCAATATTCCTGGACGAGAGAGCCTTTTTCAGACAAGAGGGACAAGGTATCCAGAATCTGCTCCCGATCCTCAGGGTGGACATGCTTGGACCAGAAGTTCGGCCGCAGGGCTTCTTTAGGGGTGTACCCGAGGATGTGTTCAATGTTCTCACTCACCCATAGAAGACGAGTGGTCTTCCCTTCTACTTTCAGGGCGTACGTGATGGTGGGGCTCACAGCAAGGTAGCGCTCAAGGTGCTCTTCGAGCTCCCATTTCCGGGACTCTGCGGCAAGGCGTGCTTCCTGAGAATCCTGCAACTCCTTCAGCCAGTAGCGCACAACAAACCAAAAGAGCACTGCTGTGACAGCAACAAACGCCCCGTAATTATACGTCTTGGCGCGGGCGAGTAAAACCGGATCCGGCACAAACCGCGCGAGCAGGCGGTCGGAGAAGTAAATGTAGAAGCTGGCAAAGCCCGCGTAGAGCAGGGAAGCTCGGAAAGCAATGGTACTCCCTTTGATCGCCGGAAAGCGCACTCCAGACCCTCTCCTTACCAAAGCCGCTCCGCTCTTCTTCTCTCTTCTGTTCTTCAAGCCCCTCGGTGCTATAACCCGGGAGGCGCGGTAAGGACATGGCCCCTACCGTAGCTACCCCGCCCCAACAGCGCCAGACGCGGGCTACACAGTAGCACAGTTTCACGATTCTTTCCTGGTGCCGGGGGAATTTTCCCCCTACAAGCGCCAAGTCTAGCCCCCTCAACAACTCTTTGTCGTGGTTACTAAATCTCACATACTGAAAGCCAGGCTACACGCCGGGGGAGGCAAGCTCCGCGTCGAGGCTCCCGGAGCGGTAGCCCTCGAGGTCGAGGGCGACGTAGAGGAAGCCGCGCTCCTTGAGGAAGGAGACTACCGCACCGCGCGCCTCGAAGACGCGGCCGAGGTCCGCGGGGGCGACCTCGAGGCGGGCCAGCCTCCCGTGGCAGCGGACGCGCACCTCGCGGCACCCGAGAGAACGCAGGAACTCCTCTGCCTCCAGGACCCGGGCAAGTAGCTCCGGGCGGATCTCCTCCCCGTAGGGGAAGCGCGTGGCAAGGCACGGGGAAGAGGGCTTGTCCCAGGCCTCCAGCCCCGCCGCCCGCGCCAGTTCCCGGATCTCCGCCTTCGTCAGGCCCGCCTCCTGCAGCGGGCTCCGGACGCCGAGCTCAAGGCGCGCCCTGCTCCCCGGCCGGTAGACGTGAGCATCATCGGCGTTCTCCCCGTCGAGCACCACCGCAAAGCCGCCCGCCCGGGCGCGCTCCAAAAGCCTCCCGTAGACGAGCTTCTTGCAGTGGTAGCACCGGTCCGGGGGGTTGCGCCGGAAGTCGGGGTTCGCGAGGGGGTCGAGGGCGACCTTCTCCCAGGGGACGCCCAGCCGCGCCGCGGTGCGCCCGGCCTCCTCCACCTCTGCCGGAGGGACGAGGGGGGAGGAGACGGTCACCGCCAGCACCTTCTCGAGGACCTGTGCCGCCTCGTAGAGGAGGTAGGTGCTGTCCACACCCCCGGAGAAGGCCACAACCGCGCTCCGGACCTCCCCGAGGATCTTTTGGAGCTGCTGGTGCTTTTCCGCAGGGCTCATGAAGAGTTCCTCCTGATGAAGGGTAGTGACTGCGCCGTCTTCTTGCGGCGGCAGGCGGGACAGGCCGCCTCCCCCTCCTGCCCTGCCCGCGCCGCGGCGAAGGAGACAGCACCGGTGGGGCAGATCCCGGCGCAGGCGCCGCACCCGACGCAGGCAGCCGGAGGCTTGCCGAAGGGAGCGGTCACCTTGCGGCGTGGTCCCCGGAAGGCAAGCCTAACCGCCGCCGGGCCGGGAGCGTCCGGCCCGCGCTATCCCCCGCCGCAGCAGGGGCAAGTAGAAACCCGGTTCACCTTCTGCTCGCAGAAGCTCCCCGTCAGCCCGTCGTAGAAGAGGATGCGCCCTACGAGCGGCGTCCCCTTCCCGAGCAGGAGCTTGAAGGCCTCCTGGGCCTGGAGGACCCCGATCACCCCCGGGGTGGTGGCGAAGACCGGGAAGGCCTCTGCCTCGGGCCGCGCCCCGGAGCGCGGAGCGAAGACGCAGCGGAAGCAGGGCCCCTCTCCCGGGATGATCGTCATCACCCTCCCGATGAAGCCTTCTACCCCTCCCTCCACGAGGGGCTTCCCGAGGCGCACGCAGGCCGCGTTCAGCACAAAGCGCGTCTCCATGTTGTCGAGGGCAGAGACGACGACGTCGAAGGAGGAGACAAGCTCCAGAGCGTTGTCCTCCCCGAGGCGGCAGGTGTAGGTGAGGACTTGTACCTCCGGGTTGAGGGAGGTGAGCGTAAGCCTCGCCGACTCCGCCTTCGCCATCCCGACCCTCCCGGTTGTGTGGAGGATCTGGCGCTGGAGGTTGGAGAGTTCTACAAACCCGTCGTCGACGATCCCCAGCGTCCCCACACCGCCCGCGGCGAGGTAGAAGGCGGCGGCGGAGCCGAGCCCTCCCGCCCCGACGACGAGGACGCGGCTTGAAAGGAGGCGCTCCTGGCCGTCTTCCCCCACCTCGGGAAGGATGAGCTGCCTGTGGTAGCGTTCCCGCTGCTCAGGAGTGAGCAACATCTTCACCTCCTTTTTTCTTGCCCCTGCCACCCTCATGATGCCAGATTTCCCGTTGTTTGTACTTTTCGCCACTGTCCGGCGGTTTTCCCCTTGATTCCCCTTCAGGAGAAACTTATCATTCGGGTGGGAGTCCTCAGGCCCAGCAACCGACGGGAGGAAAGGGCATTGCTCACGGACCAGCTCATCGTCTGCATCTCCTCAGCAGACTGGGACCCCATCTGGACGCGCAAGCAGCAGGTGATGTCGCGCCTTGACCGCTTCAACCCGATCCTCTACGTGGAACCTCCTGCCTCCCTCCTCTCGCCCTTCAAGGATCCTGCCTGTTGGCGGAAGTGGTGGCGCTGGCGGGAAGGGCATACTGTTTTCCGTGGTTAATGAGTCCCTCCTACTAATGCTTTTGAGTGGCGTAGGGACAATTCTCCCTTCCTTGTCTTCTCCCTGTACATGGCAAGGTCCGCTTCACGGAGAACTTTCCCGATGTCGTCACCAGGTGTCCACTCACTGAAGCCCGCTGAGAGAGAAACGGAGATGGGATCCTTGATTTGGCCTATGTCCAGGGTGATGCGCTCAACGATCTTTCGCGCTCCGTCTAGGTCGCTTCCCGGGAAAGCAAGGAGGATTTCATCGCCTCCAAAGCGGACTGCAAGGTCTGTGGCACGGATATTTCGCTTGATGGCGTCTGCGATGAGCTGGAGAACTTCGTCTCCCACTCTGTGCCCGCAGATGTCATTCAAGGTTTTGAGGTTGTCGATGTCCAGAAGAGCAAAGACGATTCTTCCTCCACACCGCTCTTGTCTTTTCACCTCTCTGGGGAACCACTCTTCAAAGAAGTACACCCGGGAGGAAAGGCCAGTTAGGTAGTCTCTGATAGCCTGGTGCTTGAAAAGCCTTATCGCGCAGCCTGTGCCACCGAGAACGAAGAGCACGGCCAGAGACAGAAGGTGCAGAGAGAGTGCGGGCTCTCCAAGAAGGACCCCCGCTCCAGCCAGAGCAATTCCCCCATAAAAGAGAACGTACCACTTCTTGTCTCTCAACAAGAACCGCACCCGCTGGTAACTGTGAAAAGCGACCCAGAGGAGTCCCGCGACGATGATTCCTTTCCAGATAAGCCCTATAGCCACTTTTTGCCCCTCACTCACAATAAGTGCGCAGATAGCACAGCAAAAAGGGTGAGAGAAGAGAGGCCGGTACGGCCTGTCGAAAATAACACGGGTTGCCTCCTTGCCTGGGAAAGAAGGAAATTAAGTTGGATATTTGCACATGTTTCACAGGTTGCTGAAAACAATGCGCTGGGGATGGGTGTAGATGTTCATCCTCTGGTTCCGGGCAAACCCGATCAGGGTGATTCCTGCCTCCTCCGCCAGTTCGATGCCCAGGTCGGTGGGTGCAGAAACGGCAACCAGGATGCGAGCCCCCATTCTGGCAACCTTTTGGACGACCTTCGAGGGGACACGCCCGCTGAAGATAATGATCTTGTCCTGCAGGGGGATCTCCTCGAGGAGGCACCTACCGGTAACCTTATCGAGGGCATTGTAGCGCCCGATGTCCTCATGAAAGACGATTATCTCTTCTCCGTCGGCGACACCAGCGCTATGGACACCACCGGTCTCGCGGAAGACCCGTGATTTCTCCTGCAGCTGCGCAGCAAGCCGGAAGATGGTGTCTACCCCGACTCTTAAATCAGAATGCTTAGCATAACTCGCTCGGCTAGGCGTTACCTCGCTAACTTCTGGATTCCTCCTGGTTTCTACCTCGACAATACCTTTTTCCTCGTTAATGGCGATTTTCTGCAGGTCTCCCTTTCTCTCAATGAAACCTTCGGCAAAGAGAAACCCCACGACTAGGTACTCCAGATCTACTGGCGAGCAGGTGAGAGTAGTCACTTCTCGGGAGTTCAGGAACACCTTGAGGTTGTACTCGCGGATAACCATATCCTCCTGCTCAAGGTCTGCTTGCCCAAGGTTCTCGTCCGTAATCTTCCAGAGCTTACGGGTGGTGCAGAACTTCTGGTTTCTGAGCATCTCCTCAACTTCTTCTAACGAATTACCCCTGCGGTTCTTTTCTCCGCTAACCGAAAAATTCACGCCTAAACCCTCCTCAAATCCTGGTATTGCTCTGCCGAGCGGTAAACCAACCTCCTCCTTTAAGCCTACGTCAACCCCAAAAAGCCAAGGGATAGCTCTGCATTTCTCATACCTGTTGAAGCGAACCGTCCGAGAGCAGCACTAAGTTTAGGCGAGCTCCAGCATCCTGGAGAGGGCCCTCCGGGCACGCTCCCGGATCTCTCCCGGCACTTCTACCTGCGGCTCCAGCCTCTCCAGGGCAAGCCTTAGCTTTTCCAGGGTGATGAGCTTCATGCTGGGACAAACGAGGTAAGGAGCAGCGGGATAAAAGGATTTCTGCGGACACTCCTCCCGCAGCGGATGCAGCAGGCCCTGCTCTGTCCCGATGATAAAGAAAGAAGCAGGAGAACTCGCGGCAAACCTAAGTATCCCTCCGGTGCTCGCCACATGGTCGGCCAGGGCGACCACCTCGGGCCGGCACTCAGGGTGCACGACCACAAGCGCTCCGGGATGGCGGGCTTTGGCCTCCGCGACCTCCCCAGCCGTGAGGGACTCGTGGACGGGACAGAAGCCGTCCCAGAGCAGGAGATCCCGGCCCGTCTGGCGGGAAACGTACAGACCCAGGTTCCGGTCGGGGACGAAGAGGACCGGCCGGTTCCGGGGCAGGGAGGAAACCACCTTCACGGCATTAGAAGATGTGCAGCAAACATCGCTCTCCGCCTTCACGGCCGCGGAAGAATTAACGTAGCTCACCACAACGCATCCCGGGATTTCCTCCTTCTTTCTCCAACCGCCTCTGCGGTAGCCATGTCTGCCAGCAGGCACCCTGCCTTCGGCTCGGGGAGAATGACGGTCTTGTCTGGGGAAAGGATCTTGGCGCTTTCCGCCATGAAATAAACACCACAAAAAACAATCACCTCGGCATCTGTGACCGCTGCCTGCTGTGCCAGCTGCAGGGAATCGCCGACAAAATCAGCTACTTCCTGAATTTCAGGGCGCTGGTAAAAATGGGCAAGAATTACAGCACGACGTTTTTCTTTTAATGCTTTTATCTCACGAATAAGTTCTAAATATTCTTTTTCCTTGCTTCTCATCGGTAAACCTCCCCTATTCAGCCCTCAACTGACGGTTCGTGCTTCTTTGTGCTTCCAATCCTCAATCGCTTTACGCAAAGCATCAGCAGCTAGATTAGAGCAGTGTCTCTTGTGCGGAGGAAGCCCACCCAGTGCTTCAGCTACAGTCTTCTTTGTAATCTGAAGGGCTTCTTCAATGGTTCTACCCTTGGCCAACACTGTCGTCATACTGCCGCTAGCCACTGCCGCAGCACACCCAAAGGTCATAAATTTCACATCCTCAAGGACGTTATCCCTCACCTTTATGTACACCCGCAGGATATCTCCACAGATGACATTCCCTACCTCACCAACCCCACTAGCATCGGGGATTTCCCCCACATTTTGTGGGTTCCGAAAATGGGCCATTACTTTCTCGCTATACATTGTAGAACCTCCTAAGCACTAAAACTCTAAGCCTGCAACTTCCTGGCCAGTGGAGAAAAGCTCCGAAGCCGCGCCACAATATCGGGCAAAACCTCCAAAACATAATCAATATCGGATTCAGTATTGGTACGCCCCAAGGTCATGCGGACTGATCCGTGAATCCATTCATAAGGCAAACCAAGAGCAGCTAGAACATGAGAAGGCTGCAGTGAACGAGAGCTACAAGCAGAACCGGAAGATGCTGCAATCCCCTGGAGGTCAAGACTCAAAATCAAAGATTCACCTTCTACCCCAAAAAAGCTGAAGTTGGCATTATGAGGCAACCGCTGCTTCAGATGCCCGTTTAACCTCACATCAGGAATTTTTTCGAAGATCCCCCGGATTAGCTTGTCCCTTAGCCTCTTAGTACGGGAAAACTCCTGGTCCAAGTCTCGGGCAGCGATTTCTGCTGCTTTTCCGAAACCGACAATCCCAATGGTGTTCTCCGTCCCCGAACGATATTTCCTTTCCTGTCCTCCCCCGTGTAAAATCGGCTCTAACCTCACCCCCTTCCTCACATAGAGGGCACCAACCCCTTTAGGGCCGTAAATCTTGTGAGCCGAGAGAGAAAGGAGATCGACATTAAGTGTATTTACATCTACGGGGATCTTACCTGCCGTCTGCACGGCGTCGGTGTGGAAGATGATCCCGTGGTCCCGGGCAATCTTGCCAATTTCTTCAATTGGCTCGATGGTCCCGATTTCGTTATTGGCATGCATAATCGTAATCAGTATTGTATCCTTCCGGATCGCCTTGCGGACATCATCAGGATCAATAATTCCATACCTATCTACAGGTAAAAAGGTAACCTCAAAACCTTTTTTTGCGAGAAACTTGCAAGTATCAAGAACAGCATGATGTTCAATGGAAGATGTAATTATATGTCTACCTTTTTCGCTCCTGGACAATGCAACACCCAGAATAGCAAGATTGTCGGCCTCGGTCCCACCGCTTGTAAAGACGATCTCCTCGGCACTGGCACCGATCAGATTCGCGACCTTCTGTCGCGCCTCTTCCATCCACTTTCTGGCTTCTCTCCCAAACGAGTGAAGACTTGAGGGGTTTCCAAAGATTTCTCTCATAAATTCACCCATTAAGGAGGAAACTTCTGGGTGAAGAGGCGTGGTCGCAGCATGATCTAAGTATACGCTTCGCATTTTTTCACCTCTCAAATACTAACTGTGTACTTAAGTAACGCTCACCAGTATCGGGAAGAATAACCACGATTAGTTTCCCGCGATTTTCCGGACGCTGAGCAACCACCCGAGCTGCAAAAGCTGCCGCGCCCGCTGACACTCCGACCAAAAGTCCGAGGCTGCGTGCTAGCACCCTGCTGGCGGCAGCAGCTTCTTCGTAGGATACCTGGATAATTTCATCAACTAGGGACAAGTTAAGGACGTCGGGGACAAAACCGGCACCGATTCCCTGAATGCGGTGGGAACCCGGTTCTCCTCCCGAGAGAACAGGGGATTCTCTGGGTTCCACAGCAATAATCTTTAGAGACTTTTTACGAGGTTTCAGTGCCTCTCCAATCCCCGTAACTGTTCCGCCCGTACCCACCCCTGCCACAATTATGTCTACCTGTCCCTCGGTATCCTCCCAGATTTCAAGAGCTGTTGTCGCGCGATGAATCATGGGGTTGGCAGGATTTCGAAATTGGTGGGGAATAAAGGAGTTCGGAATCTGTGCCGCCAACTCTTCCGCCTTCCTGATTGCTCCTTCCATTCCTTCAGCACCGGGTGTTAAGACAAGTTCAGCACCATAAGTCTCCAGGAGGTTGCGCCGCTCAATGCTCATCGTCTCGGGCATCGTTAAAATCAACCGGTAGCCCTTAGCCGCACAGACAAATGCAAGAGCAATTCCTGTGTTTCCACTAGTGGGCTCGATGATCACTGTATCCTTGTCAATCAATCCCTTTTCCTCAGCATCTTTAATCATTGCATAGCCAATCCGGTCTTTTACACTTCCAGCAGGGTTAAAAGATTCCAGTTTCCCGACAATCTCGGCACCCGTTCCCTGGGCCAAAATTCTCAGGCGCAAAAGGGGGGTACCCCCGATAAGCTCTGTTAAATTTTCATAAATTCGCATAAAGGCCTTACTCCTTTTTTAAAACGTTAGCGCTTAGTTGCTCGCTGTCCCTGTCCGATAACGTGAGTATACTAAATTCCATACTCACCGTTTTCTTGCAAGCATGGTAATTCAGATGAACCCAAGCGACGCGCCTCGTTAACCAAATCCTCCAAAGTAATAGAGTCTAATACTTCCGCGATCTGCTCTCTGAGCTTGCTCCAGACAAGCCGCGTCACGCAAACCTCTGCCCTCTCGCACCCCTCAGGGAGGTGCTCGCTTACACAAGGTACAGGTGCGATCGGCCCCTCAAAAACGCGAACAATCTCGCCAACCGTGATCTCGGACGGCGGTCTCGCTAGGAGGTAGCCGCCCTGAGAACCTCTCACGCTCTTCACTAGCTTTGTTCTCTTCAAAAAAGCCATCAGCTGCTCGAGGTAGCCTTCTGAAAGGTTTTGACGCTTGGCTATTGCGCTAAGCGGAATAGGACCTGTATGCTGGTTGAGGGCAATATCCACCATGGCTCGAAGCCCATACCTTGTCCTTGTAGAAAGCCTCAAAGTCCTTTATTCCCTCCCTCCCTAATCTAGCTATCGTTCCCCCTGCAACTACCTCATCGTTTTCGTAAAGAACTACTGCTTGTCCAGGAGTTATTGCCCGCTGAGGTTCGGAAAACTCAATATAAAGTTTTCTTTCACCAACCGGAGTAGCGACTGCTTCTACCAAAGGAGCACGAAATCTTACTTTCACTCGAACCTGCTTAGAACCAGAAAAGGGATAGCCTGAAGTATAGATAACATCTTCCGCAATCAAGAACTTACTGTAAAGAAATTCCTCTCCTCCCACCCAAACAGTTCCAGTCTCAGGGTCAAGATCGACAACATACACAGGATGGCCAAGACTTAACCCTAAGCCCCGGCGCTGACCAATAGTATACCTGTGGAAACCTTGATGGGGCCCCAACCACCGACCGTTACGGCGGCGGAAGTACCCCCTTGCCGGAGGAATCTCTGACCAGCGCTCAACAAAATCTCCATAGTCGCCTTCAACAAAGCATACATCTTGGCTTTCCGGTTTGTTTGCCACTGGAAGACCTGCTTCTCTAGCTATCTTTCTCACATCATCCTTGCGGAGCTTTCCTAATGGGAAAAGAACTCTAGCCAACTCGAACTGCCCCATGGGATAGAGAAAATAGCTTTGATCTTTACGGGCATCTATCCCAGTTCGCAACCGATAAGGTCCCTTGAAACCGTCCTTGGTAATCCGAGCGTAGTGTCCTGTTGCTATGAAGTCTGCCCCAATTCCAAGGGCCCTCTGAAGCAAGGTTCCGAATTTGAGGTACCTGTTGCAGGCAATGCAAGGATTGGGTGTTTGTCCTGAAAGGTAAGCAGAACAAAAGTAATCAACAACCTTTTTCTTGAACTCCTCTCGGAAATCCATTACATAATGCGGTATTCCGATCTTCCAGGCAACCTGCTCAGCATCACTCACCCCTGAAAAACCACAGCAAGAGCGAAAAGAATCACCAGCGGAGGGCCAGAGGTACATTGTTACTCCGATAACTTCGTAACCTTCACTCTTTAGCAATAGGGCAGCGACGGAGCTGTCAACCCCACCACTCATTGCTACGATGACTCTTTCTTTTCTCTTCACTCCATCTCCCTCCCCCACTCCATCTCCCTCCCCCGACGTATCCGAAAAACACAATCCTTAGCGAGCGCGGAGGTTAGAGCTTAACCTCAACCGCCCGGGCTATGCATACATCTAAACAGCTCTGGCAAACGATGCACTTTGACCCATCGAAACAGACCTCCATTTCCGGGCGCTTCAGGTAAAGTGCTCCTGTGGGGCAGAAGCTCGTGCAAGCACCACAATGGAGGCACTGTTCCCTATTCCAAACAATAGTACCGCTCAATGGTTCAACCCTTACCCCGGCACTCCTGAGATATTCAAGTCCCTTGTTATAGCTTTCGGAGTCTCCACTTATCTCCAGTACGACGAAGCCCTCCTGAGATGGGTTGATGTCAGCCTTTAAGATGTTGATCACGAGGTCATAATCTTTCACCAAACGGTAGATAATGGGCTTATCTACGAGGGTTGGAGTAAAACGTAGCACTACTTTGTTGGCTACCAACACTTATCCCTCCTCAGCCACCATTTCTTTGCTCTGTCAATCCTTTGAGGACAATCCCCGACTCAGCGCCAGGAAGCCGCTCCACAGGTTGAGTTAAGAGAAACTTGCCGCTTTTTATCCAATCTTTCAAGATCTCAGCAATCTGCCTCGCTTTGTAGTAGCTAGACAGCGGTGTTGTTGGAACCTCCTTGCCATCGAACTCAACCTTTCCAGAGCGCAGCTCAGCATAGCTGACGTGACAGAGGATTTCGCCTGTGTTCTCGGGGTAGGCACGGCTGTAGTCTACAACCGGCATTAGGATGTCTTCATCACGCACCGTGGTGTAGAGCAAGATCTCCTCGTCCAAAATTGGGATAGGGATACCGATTCCCACAGCAAGACTTGCCCCGTATCCGGCGAAGCTCGTCCCTCTGAGCCACTCCGGCTTCATCTGCTTCAAGTCTCCTATTACTGCTAGAGTACCGGCTCCAGTGAGGGGTAAACCGTTGGCGCTTCTCGGAACTCCGGGGTTGTGCTGGGTGCCGTGCCAGGCGACATACCCGATGCCCCCACCCAAGAAGATTCTCGTTCCGATGCCAATGGTGCGATAGTAAGGATCGTTGAGAAGAGGGCTGAGCTGGCCGCAGGTCGCGTAACCCGCGTTGCCCAGGTTCGGCTTGAGTACCCCCATATAGGTGTAGATGGTTCGGGATGATAAATTGACGGCTACATTGTAGTTCTGGTAGGCGTTCCGCGGGTTAAAGAGAATAGCCTCGTTGATGTCGTCAAGAGTAATCCATGTTTCGATGTGACGCCGCGGGTAACAGTCCGTCCCGTAAGCGGAGGCCTCGAGCTTCACCGGCCTCCTTGCTACAAGGTCCTCGATCACATGGCCCCCGCCGTAGAGGAAGCGACCCGGGTGGAGCCGGTTCTCGGGATCACTTTCAGGAAGCTCGGTAGCTCCCAGGTAAGCATCGACTGCTGCTATCCCAGTATAAGCTGGAACACCATTCAAGTAGACTCTCTTCATCTTGATCCGGGGACGGGAATGACCAAAGTTCAAGAAGACTCCGCTTGAACACATTGTCCCGAATGTCGCCGTTGTAACGACATCGACTTGGCGAGCAGCCTCGCTGGCTCCCTTCTCCCTTACCAAGTCAATGATTCCCTCAGCAGTGACAACAACAGCAGTTCCTTTCTTAATCTTTTCGTTTATTTCCTCAAAGGTTTTCTGGACCGCCATTAGGCATTTTTGCACCTCCTTAGTCGATATCCAAGTTTTCCTACTGCTTAACTAGGATATTACAACCTAATTCCGTGGATGTCAAGACTTCGCCAACACCTGTTTCTGCCCTTTGCCTTGACAAAAGGCTGAAGATTCTAGTAAATTCTTGAAAGAACTCTCCTATTAATCCAATAAGTTTCATAAGAAATTGAATTCCTTATAACGCTGGGAGAGCTTCTGCTCTATTCACGAGCGACTTACGCCTTCAGAGATTAAGGCAGCAAAGGCCTCCTACCCTGAGGCCCTCATAGTTGTTCATCCTGAATGCCGCCTGATGTAGTAGAGAAAAAGTAGGGGGACCGCGATTCGCTTATGCTTAGTTTAAAAGAAAAGGAAAGATACCAAAGGCAGCTTATCCTGAAAGGTTTTGGAGAAAAAGCCCAGGAAGTACTTAAAAAGTCCAGAGTGGCCATCTTCGGTTTAGGTGGTTTGGGTAGCCCTGTTTCCTTGTACCTAGCTGCAAGCGGAGTCGGACACCTTTATCTTTTCGACTACCAGAGAGTGGAGCTATCCAATTTAAACCGCCAGATCCTCTACCAAACTAAAGATGTCGGAGAAGAAAAAAGTGAAGTCGCAAAAAAGGCACTTTTGGCTCTAAATCCCGAGATCGAAGTGGAATCCTATTCTCAAAGATTAGAAGAAGCAGTAGAAATATGGAAAGAAGCGGACCTCCTCATAGATTGCTTGGATAACTTAGAGGGAAGACTTTTTCTAAACAAGTTTGCGGTGAAGCAAAGAAAACCTCTTATCTCAGCCGGTGTGGAAGGTTGGAATGGTTATCTTTATACCTACCTTCCTCAAAAAACTTCTTGTCTCAACTGCATTTTTGGTGAAAAAACGAACAAGGAAGGTATATTTCCGGTCATTGGGGTAACACCGGGAATACTAGGTATGCTTGAGGCTGCTGAGGCTATCAAGTACTTGCTCAGCATGGAAGTCTCGAGTGCAGGACAAATTCTTTTCTTTAACTTAGAATCCTTTTCCTTTAACCTGATTAAAGTCAGAAAAAATTCTTCATGCGAGGTGTGCCGATGAAAGTAAAGTATCAAGGAAAAGTTATTGAAGTAAAAGGAAACCGCAGAGGGAAGGAAGTTCTTAGGGAGTTAGGAATTAATCCTGAAACAGTTCTTGTTATTAGAGAAGGTGAACTTGTTACAGAAGATACCATGCTCTCAGAGGATGATCAAATTGAAATTATCAGTGTAATCTCAGGAGGATAGAAAAGGTTCGATCCTTATGAAGTGCAAAAAATGTGGAGAAACAGCGGTTATCAAATTGCGTTCGTATAATATCTCTCTTTGTGCTCCTCATTTCATCGAATTTTTTGAAAGAAGAGTTTTAGGAGCAATAAAAAGGTACAAATTACTTTCTCCAAAGGAAAGGATTTTGGTGGCTGTTTCAGGAGGAAAAGACAGCCTAAATACCTGGTTTGCTCTCAAAAAACTAGGGTTTAATGCAGATGGATTTCACATCGATTTAGGGATCGGAGACTACTCCCGGAAATCGCGTGAGAAAGCAGAAAAATTTGCTCATGAAATTAAGGGTAATTTAGTGATAGTGGAATTAAAGGATGAGGTTGGCTATCCTCTTCCCTCTCTGATTAAGAGGGAAAGAAGAACTGCCTGCGCTCTCTGTGGTCTGATCAAAAGGTATTTGATGAACAGGGAGGCATTAAAAGGAGGCTACTCAGCCGTAGCCACAGGACATAACCTGGATGACGAAGCAGCGGTTCTTCTCTCTAATCTCCTTAACTGGAATATAGGCTATCTTACTAGACAATCTCCTCTTTTACCCTCTTGGCATCCTAGATTGGCGAAAAAAGTAAAACCCTTGTGTGAGGTCACTGAAAAGGAAAGTGCTGCCTATGCCCTTCTCAACCGTATTGACTATATCCATGAAGAATGTCCCTACTCCCGAAGGGCAACATCTCTCTTCTACAAAGATATAATTAACCAGATTGAATGGAGATCTCCAGGATCAAAGATCCGCTTTTACCGTGAGTTTGTCACTAAAGGAAAGCACCTTTTCGAGGAGAAACATCAAGAAGAAACCTTAGTTGATTGCCCTGAATGTGGTCTTCCCACTACCCACCCGCCCTGTGCCTTCTGCCGGTTGAAAAACCGAATTAAAGCAGAAACCTCTTAGAAACTGATAAGTTGTGTGAATTGGTTGATACAGAAAGCCACCTCGGCAACCGAGGTGGCTTTATTTGACCACTTTGTACCCTGCATCGGCTATAGCTTTCTCTAGATCATCAAGAGCTACTTTTCCCTTTTCATAAGAAACCTTTACTGTATTATCTTTCAGGTCTACAACTGCGTCTTTGACACCGGGAATGTTTTTTAACGAGTTCTCCACCGCTACCTTACAATGCCTGCAACTCATTCCCTCAACCTTCAATACCACTTGTTCTGTCATCTAACCACCTCCTGTTTTTGTTTGTTTTTGTTGAAATATTAATATGTTAATATGGCAATAATCCAGGATACCTGTTTTTTCGAGGCCTTCACAGCAATCAGGCAGATAGGGTCGTAGCTGTCAACTCCAAGTGGGCAAGTTTTTATTGCTGTCTAGGCCCTAAGCGAAAGGTTTTTCGCCAGGGCCTTAGATCAAGTCCAAATTTTTGTGTAAAAATCCCTCTGGCTAGGACCAGGTGTTTCTATCACCACCGTTTGGCCCATTATACTGCCTTTAGACCTTTTGGTGTTCAAGGATACGCTATCACCGGGCTTTGCTCTTCCTTGACACCAGGGGCTTCCGGCGGTTACGAATAGTTGCTGGTGATGATGATATAAGGGTTTATCTTATTGGAATGACCTTTTCTCCTGATTTTTTTGAGTCTTCTTTTTGCCATTCAAAGTACTCAGCCATATCAAAGTACTTTTTGCCAGAAGCTCATTTTTCATCTTGTTCCATTAGTAAGGCACCGATTAGGCGGATAGCTGATTCCCGGTTGGGAAATATCCTGATTACTCTTTCACGCCGGCGAATTTCTTCATTTAGCCGTTCTAAACTGTTGGTGGTACGAAGTCTTTTTCGAT
>LDZS01003794.1_pt1 | contig 22434 bp, 23 predicted proteins | sample 615471 | NCBI WGS metagenome assembly LDZS01 (sample SAMN03408295, study PRJNA278302) | terrestrial metagenome | isolation source: oil reservoir sample K3 | place: USA: Alaska, North Slope, Kuparuk formation | collected 2013
TTTTTGGGATAGTTGAGGGGAAGTTCAGGGATGTTTATGCGGTAAACGAAGAAGTTTGGAGAAGAATAGAGAGCTTGAAGATAAAACCCTATGCATTCGGAACCTTTGTGGGCACAATAAAGGTTGACAGAAATCTTGTTGAAAAGTTTTATCCCAACATCGAGTTTTTCTACTTTGTTGATATCAAACAGAACTTTGCTATTCTAAAACCAAAAACAGCTTTCCTCTTCACAACCGGCAAAGACGTGCCCAAAAATGGGGTCAAAGAGTACAGCTGGAAAGGGAGTAAAAAGCTGGTTATCTTAAATGAGGAAGGTATAATCCTTGGATTAGGCCTTATAAACCCAAAAAGCAATGGGAAGTTCATCAAGAACATCACTGACATTGGAGAATTCATAAGACGACATAAATGAGGGTTCTTTGAGTTTTTTCCTTTCACCGTAAAATTTAAATATCTTCATAATATACTACCAATTGGTAATTAAAATATCTATTCTGTTTAAACTTGCTTAAATCAGTGAATAACTCTTATAAGGGGGTGAAAAATTGATAAAGAGGGTAGAAACTGGAATTCCAGGGATGGATGAAATCCTTCATGGAGGGATACCAGAAAGAAACGTAGTTTTGCTTAGTGGAGGGCCGGGAACGGGAAAGACAATATTCAGCCAGCAGTTCCTATGGAACGGCTTACAAATGGGTGAACCTGGAATATATGTGGCTCTCGAAGAACACCCGGTACAAGTTAGACAAAATATGGCTCAATTTGGGTGGGATGTAAAGCCCTATGAGGAGCAGGGAATGTTTGCTATGGTAGATGCCTTTACGGCAGGAATCGGGAAGTCCAAGGAGTACGAGAAGTATATAGTTCATGACCTAACCGATATTAGGGAGTTCATAGATGTATTAAGACAGGCCATAAAAGACATCAACGCCAGAAGAGTTGTTGTTGATTCTGTTACAACGCTCTACATTAACAAGCCTTCCTTAGCCAGAAGCATAATCCTCCAGCTTAAGAGAGTTTTAGCTGGAACAGGATGTACAAGCATCTTTGTGAGCCAGATCAGCGTTGGTGAAAGAGGTTTTGGAGGGCCGGGAGTGGAACACGGTGTTGACGGTATTATAAGATTAGACCTTGATGAGATCGATGGAGAGCTTAAGCGCTCCCTAATAGTGTGGAAGATGAGGGGAACCAGCCATTCAATGAGGAGACATCCATTTGAGATAACTGATAAAGGAATAACAGTATATGCGAATAAAGTTCTGAAGAGAGGAGGAATTGTAGAAATTTAAGGGGGTGAGAACAATGCCGGTTGAGATCCCACTCAATCCGGTTGGAAGGCAGGAGATTCATCAGCTGGAGAGTATCTTATTATTTGCAACGCTCTTCAGGCCAGAGGTCATCGAGCTCATAAAAGACTCAGCAGAGAGATTAACATGGGTTGATAGCTTGGCAGTTGCGGCTGGAGCAATAGCGAGAGAAAAAGCAGGAATGACAACAAGCGAGATTGCAGGAGAGCTTGGAAGAACTGAGCAAACAATAAGGAAGCATCTCAAAGGAGAAAGCAAAGCTGGGCAGCTTGTTAGAGAGACCTATGAACTGATAAAGCAAGGAAAGCTTGATGAGCTAATCAAAACAATTGAAATGATTGAAAAAGGCGGCCTTAAGGAAGTAATTGCCAAAGAGGAGTATGAAAAACTTATGCAAGAATATGAGAACCTCAAACTTGAATATGAAAAAGTCAAAGCGGAACTTGAGAAGATGAAGCAAACAGTAGATCTTGAGAGCTTGGAAAAGGCGATAGGGGAGATAGAGAGGCTCAGGAAAGAACTAGAAGCAGTTAAAGCAGAACTTGAAAAAACCAGAAAGGAGAACAAAGAACTTAAAAAAGAGCTCGCAGAGGCCAGGGTAAAAATTATGGAGCTGCAGAGCAAAAGAATTGAGGAAACAAAAGTTAAGGAACTTGAAGAAAAGCTCAAAGCAAAAGAAGAGGAACTCAGCAGATTAGAGAGACTAGTTGATGAAGTAACACGTGAAAAACTGGAACTTGAGAAGAAAGTTGAAGAATTTGAAGGCCTTGCAGATGAGCTTAGAAAAGAAAAGGAAGAGCTTGAGAAGAAAATCAAAGAGTTAACAAGGGAGAATAATGAACTTAAACAGAGAATTGAAGAGCTTGAGACATATAAGATCAGATTTGAGAACCTCAGAGATAAGATAGAGAAAATAAAGATGGAGCTAGAAAAGCTATTGGAGTGAATTCACTTCTCGCTTCTTCTGTCTAGTTTTTCTTCCCATGTTAAGATCATATGAGTAAACGTACCCTCTTCTTCTTTGATACCCCGCTTGACTTCTGAGACGTGAGCGTACTGAGCTCTGAACTTCTCAAGAATGTAATCAACAGCCTTCTCTGGATCTGCTTTCTCGCCACAGGTGTAAACATCCAGCGCTGCATATCCTTCCTCTGGCCATGTATGAACGGAAATATGACTCTCGGCAACAATAACTACTCCACTAACCCCCGTTGGTGAGAATCTAAAGAAGTAACTTGCTTTTATTTCCATGTTTCCTGTCTTTGCAGCATTCATAAAAATCTCTCTTATCCTGTTTGGATCTTTTAAAACCTCGGGATCACAGCCTGAAGCCTCAACCACGTAGTGATATCCAATAGTGTCCATGAGCATCACCTAATCCAGTTATTCACCTTAGGTTTTAAAAGTTGTGTGCCTAATAGCTCATATTGAATAGATTTTTAAATGCTGCGGTGAACTATTTAAAAAGACAATGGAATACATTAAAAACACATAAGAGGTGAACAGAATGCTTGAGAATACTCTAAAAAAGCTTGCATCAGTTGAACCTAAAAAAATGATAACTTATCCTTTAATTATTTTCCTTGTATCGGTTTTACTCCTCGCAGTTCACTTTCCAAACCTCGGAACTGACCTCAAAGGTGGAGTAGTGATAACTCTTCATGGGGGCAATGCAGACTCCCAAGAGGTGGAAAATCTCTTGAAACAACAAGGGTTTGATGTCACAGTTAGAGAGATTAAAAGTATAACTGGAGATACTAGGATAGAGATTAAGGCATCTACTGATGTTAATGTGCAGGAAATAATTAGCATTGTAAAATCAAAGTATCCGGACGTTACCATATCACAAACTCAATTTGGCCCAAGCTTGTCAAGAACTGCTCAAGAACAAAGTTTAAAAGCAGTTTCTATGGCGTTTATTGGAATGGCAGTGGTTGTATTTTTGTTCTTTAGAATACCCCTTCCCTCCTTGACTGTTATATTCTCGGCATTTTCAGATATGGTAATAGCACTTGCATTGATGAGTGTTTTTGGTTTAGAGTTGACCCAAGCGACTATTGCTGCACTGCTAATGCTTATCGGTTACTCAGTGGATAGCAACATCTTGCTCACTACAAAGCTCTTAAGAAGAAAAGAGGATACAATTGAGGGTGCTTACTTTTCAGCAGTTTCCACAGGTTTTACAATGAGTACTACGACTTTAGGAGCCCTTGCTTCATTGTGGGTGCTCTCCCAAGCAGAAGTCATAGATATGATTGCGACAGTATTAATATTTGGATTACTTGCTGACTTCATGAACACTTGGATACTCAATGCTGGAGTTCTAAGATGGTACCTTCAAAGAGGTGAGAAGAGATGAATCTAAAAAAACTTTTGTTAAACGGTAGGGTTTTACTGCTCATACTTGTTATCTTGATCTCAATAATTACAATAGTCTCTCAGGGAATAACTTATGGTTTGGATATAAGTGGTGGAGTTGAGATAACTACACAATTAGAAAGGCCTGTTGATCAGGGCACCATGGAGGAAGTTAGGACCTCCTTGGAGACAAGGTTGAACACTCTAGGAGTTAAAGATATCACATTGGAACCATGGGGAGATCAAATAATTAAAATAAGGGTAGCTAATGTCACTGAAGAGGAGGCAAATAGCATTATAGATACAATAAATCGTCAAGGTGTTTTTTATGCGGAGTTTAATGGAGTTATCTTTGCCACTGGGGCCGATATCAATAGAGTGGATCAGGTAAGCTATGATCCAAGAGAAGGATCTTGGATTGTACCATTTTCGATTTCAAAAGAAGCTGCAGAAAAATTTGCTCAATTGGCTCTGGGAAAAGTTGGATATCCTGTGGATATATTCCTAGATCCCCCCGTAGATTCTTTATTGATTGTTCCACAAGAGTTATACTCTTTAATGAGCTCAAGCGAATTCCAGTTTTCTTCAGACGCTAAAACTTTGCCTTCAAGGCTTAAAGAGGCGTTTAATATTGATGTTGTTCCCTATGGTAATCAAAGTATAGAAGAAATTGCCAAACTCGCACAAGGTAAGGAGAAGGTTATATTAGTAGAGGTTAACAGTGGTCTTGAATCTCAATTAAAGAACCTAGGAATAAAAGTTGAGGAGAGAGAATTACGAGCAGGAGAGACTGCTGATGACTTTGTAAGAAGAATATTAGGTTTATATGGGCCATATAGGCTACAAGAAGGTCTTACTACGGGAGAACCTCACACAGATCTTGCTATTTCAATTGGAGGTTCTAAGGAGGATATTACTGCAATGAAACAGGCCCAAGTTGTCTCTGTAGTTCTTAGAAGTGGCTCCCTTCCAATAAAAGTGTTTGTAGAAGGTGTCAATTACATCCCGCCAACTTTAGGGGAACAATTTAAAAAACAAGTTCTCCAAGCAGGTTTGGCAGCATTGTTTGTTGTTGGTCTTGTGGTTTATCTTCATTATAGGAAGGTAAAAATAGCAGTACCCGTTGTTTTAACAAGTCTGAGTGAAGTCGTTGCAATTTTAGGTGTTGCTGCATTGATTAAATGGAATCTTGACCTTCCAAGTATAGCTGGTATAATAGCAGCCATTGGTACTGGAGTTGATCAGCAGATCGTCATAACTGATGAACTCTTAGGTGGGATAAAAGTAGGAAAAATAACAAAGAGAAGTGGCATCTTAAAAAGAATGGGCAGGGCATTTTTCGTTATATGGGCTTCGGCAACAACTACAATAGTAGCAATGAGCTTTTTATTCAGGTTCTTTGTTGGCGGGCTTAGAGGATTTGCATTTACGACAATACTTGGTGTGCTAATTGGGATTTTAATAACAAGACCCGCATATGCTGAAATCGCAAAAGTACTCCTTAGCGAGAAGAGGTGAAGCGTATGTTCGTTGTGATAATGGGTGCTGGAAGAGTTGGTTATCTCGTGGCCAAGATGCTGGAAAATGAAGGTCACGATGTAACAATAATTGATATAGACAAGGAAAGAGCTAAGGAGCTTTCCTTCCTTGTCAATGGCCTTGTTATCGAGGGGGATGCGACGGATCAAAAAACATTGGAAGAAGCTAATTTAAAGCAAGCAGATACATTTGCTGCTTTAACTGGGAGGGATGATGCTAATATTTTGGCATGTATCCTTGCAAAGCATCTAAATCCTACTATAAAAACCATTCTCAGAATAAGCAAGCCCAAGAATAAAGAGGTTTTTGAAAAGATTGAAGATCTAAAGAAGTATTTCGATGTAGTAATCAGCCCAGAAGAGATCGCTGCTAATTATATATTTAGAAGCATAACTACGCCAGGGTTTGATAGAGTTTTATTCCCGAGAGAGGGTGCAGAGATCGTGAAATTCCAACTAAGTAATGACAGTGAAATTTCAGAAAAACTCGTGAAAGAACTTAGTTTACCCAAGGATTCTCTTATAGTAGCAATATATGATGAAAAAGGCAACTTAGTAATACCTTCAGGAGATACAAAGTTGCCGAAGAAAGGAGAAGTTGTAGTTTTTGCAAAGAATGCATCATTAAAAGACATTAAAAGCGTGTTTGAGCGAAAGAAGAATAATGTGGAGCAAACTTGAATAATGTTCAATACTTACCATGAAACTTTATTTTTGTTTTATCATTTATGCAAAAACTTTCATCTTTTCTGTTCTTATTTGTGCACTTTTGAGCATAAATTATTTAAGGCATTCACTTAACACTCCATTGAAACTGTTACTTTCACTAAATTCATTGGAGGGCTTTTCATGGAGATAATCATTAAAGAGGTTGTGGAAGCTGAGAAAAAAGCGGAAGAAAGGATTGAAAAGGCCAAGGGGGAGGCAAAAGCAATACTTGAACATGCAAAGAAGGAGGCTAAGCAAATTGAAGAGGAAATAATTAATGCGGCTCAAAATCAGGCAAACTCATTAATAGAGGAAAAAAAGAGAGAGGGAGAGATTGAGGCAGAAAAGATTGTAAAAGAAGGAGAAAAAGAAATTGAAGAAATAAAACTCAAGGCAGAACAAAATTTTGAAAATGCTATTAACGAAGCGATAAAACTCATTAGAGGGAGATGATGTATGTTCAAGCCTGAAGAAATGATAAAAATTGAGGTGTTAACCTTAAATCGTTATAAAGACTCTATTCTTACCTATTTACACGAGCAAGGGGTTTTAGAAATCAGAGAGATAGATGTAAGTCTAGCTCAAAAAGATGCCCCTAATGAGTTTTATAGGAAAGCAGCATCATATAGTATTGGACTTTCCAGATTAATTGACTTTTTGGGGAATTATAAGGAAAAGGACGAGACCGGTATTAAAGCATTTATTTTTCCAAAATTAAAGCAGAAGAAAAGGTATGAATACAGAGGGATAGAAGACCTGATAAAAGAGATAGAAGCTTTTCTGGATAAAGTTGAGCCCCAAATTAAGGAAATGGAAGACAAGATAACCAATTTAACTTCGGAAATAGAAAGAAAAAAGACTGAAATAGCCATTTTGGAGCTATTAACTGCTTTAGATTTGGAAGTAGAGTATCTCAAGCCAACAAAAACTGTGGAGATAGTAGTGGGGTTTGTTGAGAAGGATAAATTTGAGCCACTTATTAAAGAATTGAATGCTACTTTGCAGAATAGAGTCGCTTATGTTTCAAAAGACCTAAAAGGAAAGTATTTGGTCGTCTTTGTTTTTCTAAAGAAAGATTATGATAAGGCCAATCCGCTTCTTGCCAAATATTCCCTTGATCGGCTTGAGATCCCAGAAGTAAAAGGAAAACCTCGGGAAGCAATAGAAACTCTCTGGAAACATATTGAAGTTAAAAAACGAGAGCTAGAATCTGCGGAGGTTGAGGCCAGGAATCTTGCGAAACAGTATCATGATGAACTTGTATTTTATCAAGAACTGATGGAAAATGAGAGAGAAAAGGCAAATATGCTGAGTAATTTAGTGAGAACCAATATGACATTTGCCCTTGTAGGTTGGCTACCTAAGAAAGATGTGGCCCGCATAGCGGAGGGGCTCAAAAAAATCACCGGGGGAAAGGTTTATATTAACACAAAAACTCCTACAAAAGAGGAATTAGATGAAATACCAATTAAACTCAAGAACCCGAAGTTTATAGAACCTTTTGAAATGCTTACTGAGATGTTTGGAGTTCCAAAGTACAATGAATTGGATCCAACACCAGTTCTAGCCTTTACCTATTCGTTCTTCTTTGGTTTTATGCTTACGGACTTTGTTTATGGCCTTATTATTGCAGTTATAGCTTATTTACTGATTAAAGGGCATAAAAAGCTAAACGATGGGACCTACAAATTTTCAAATATCTTAGTTTGGAGTGCATTTTTCACGATTGTAATGGGACTTCTCTTTGGTAGTTACTTGGGAGACGCCCTACAGAGAGCAGGCTTAAATGTCCCCGCACTTCTAGACCCGATGAGAGGAGCATTAATGGTCTTAGGTCTGGCACTTGCAATAGGACTTATTCACTTGTTCATTGGGTATACCCTTGGGTTCATAGTGAAATTCAGAAACGGTGAAGTGAAGGATGCGGTTTTTGACCAGCTCTCTTGGATGTTAATAATCCTGGGAGTAGTCTTTATAGTACTGGCAATGGCAAATTTCATAAGTATGTTTTTAGGTGAGGTAATATTTGGAGCGGGATTTTTGCTATTTGTGGTATCTCAGTTTAAAAGTGATCTTCCACTTCCAATGAGGTTCTTAATGACAATATCTAATTTCTTTGGCTTCATTGGTAACTGGTTGAGTTATGCCCGTTTAATGGCATTGGCACTAGCAACAGCTGGAATAGCCATGGTCATAAATATCATTGTCCAATTGATATGGGGGGTAAAAATCGGGCCCATCCCATTAGGTATGGTGGTAGGATTAGTAGTGTTCGTTGGAGGCCACATATTTTCAACCGCTATAAATGCCCTTGGAGCATTTGTTCATGCTCTGCGTCTACATTATGTTGAATTTTTTGGCACATTTTATTCAGGAGAAGGTAAAAAATTTGAACCATTTAAAGCTAAAAGAGAAGTATCTGAGCTTGAGTTAGAAATTTAGGAGGTGTAAGGATATGGAGCCAATAGTTTATGTTGCATTGGGTGCTGCACTTGCAGCAGGTATTGCTGGAGCTGCATCGTCATTTGGAGTTGGTATTGCTGGAGCTGCAGCAGCAGGAGCTGTTGCTGAAGATGAAAAGAACTTTAGAAATGCATTGGTCTTACAGGGTCTCCCAATGACTCAGAGTATTTATGGGTTGATTACCCTCTTCCTCATAGCATTAGTTTCGGGAATACTTGGAGGAAGTTTCAGGTTTGCTGAAACTACAACAGATAATCTAATTAAAGCCGCAATTCTCTTAGGTGCAGGATTGACTGTTGGATTAACAGGATTATCTGCGATTCCACAGGGTATTATAGCTTCGGCAGGTATTGGTGCCACCGCAAAGAACCCAAAGACATTCACACAATCAATTATATTTGCTGCTATGGCTGAAACAATGGCTATCTTTGGTTTGGTTGGTGCGTTAATCCTCATAATCACGGGAGTTGGCTTTTAAGGCCTTCTCTCCAATATTTCAAGGAGGAACTACCAATGGAAGGAGCAAGGCTAATTATCGAGGAAATTAACAAAGAGGCTGAGCAAAAGATAAAGTATATCTTGGAAGAGGCTGAGCAGAAAGCAGAAAAAATTAAGCAAGAAGCTGAAAAGAAAGCTAGAATAAAAGCAGATTGGATTATTAGAAAGGCTCAAACCCAAGCAGAACTGGAAAAACAGAGAATAATAGCAAATGCTAAGCTTGAAGTTAGGAGAAAGAAACTTGTCCTTCAGGAGGAGTTAATTAATGAAGTTATAGGGGCTATAAAGGATAGATTGCTATCGATTCCAGAAGCTGAGTATATGGAAATACTTAAGGACCTTATAGTAACTGGAATTCGGGAATTGGGAGAAGAGAAGGTAGTACTCAGTTCAAATGGAGAGACATTATCTCTGTTAAAGGCCCATTTGAAGGAAATGGAGGAAAGTGTAAATGAGAAGCTCGGTAAGGATATAACAATATCACTGGGAGAACCCATAGAGACAATAGGTGGCGTAATAGTGCAAAATCTGGAAAAAACGATAAGAATAGATAACACTTTTGAAGCTAGAATGGAGAGACTTCAGGCTGACTTAAGAACTAAAATAGCGAAAATTCTATTTGGGTGAGAGGCGTGGAAGTGAGTACTATAACGGCACTGATGGATACAACGTTGGTCGTGATTTTTACTTGGGTGGCATATAAAACGGGCCAAATACTGTGGAAGTACACTCCATATTCATATCCCAATGCGAGGATTAAAGCTATGGAAGCAAGATTATTCAATGAACAGAAACTTGGAGAATTGTCGGAATCAAAAACCCTCAACAACTTTGTGATGAACTTAGAGGATAGTGATTACAAACCATATTTGGGGAACTTGCCCTCCTTAAGAGCGGAGACCATTGACAGGGCATTGGAAGCATCCTTAGCTGATACATACCAGTTAATGCTGAAAATTTTACCCAAAAGAACAAGTGCATTTTTCCAGCTTCTCCTTGAAGAATGGGATGTTAGGAACATCTCTTCAGTAGTTAAGGCGAAATTTAGGGGAGAGGTGGCAAGAGACTATATACACGAACTGGGAACTCTTATAGGGAAAGTAAAAGCTATGGCTGAGGCCAAGACTCTGGAAGAAATTCTTGTTATACTTGAAGGTACGGAATATGAGGATCCATATCAGAGACTTCTTCTTAAGGAGATAAGTCTAGAAGAGTTTGAAACTGAGTTGTATAAAAAGCACTATTCCAAGCTTCTTGAATATGCTCGCTCTCGGAAAGCTGAGGAAAGAGAAATCCTCGAAGAATTCGTGAACTTAAAGATTGATAAAATAAACTTGGTAACAATTTTGAGAGCTAAGGCACATCATTTAAGTGCAGATAAGATCAGAAACTCCCTTATTCCTGGTGGGAAAATGAACAGAAAACTCATTGAGACTCTCCTAAATGTAGAGGATATTGAAATGGCACTAGCTGAGCTTGATTCTACAGAGTACTCTTCGATACTAAGAGAGGTTAGAGAAAAAGTTGTGGTGGATATTTCAGCTTTTGAAAGAGCATTCGAAAAATATATCCAACAAAGAATGTCTGAACTTACAAAATTCTATCCACTTAGCATAGCTACTCCGATAAGCTACATACTGCAAAAGGAATGGGAAATTAGAAGGCTTAAAGCAATTGCCAAGTTAATAGAAGATGGGCTGAAACCAGAGGTAATAAAGAAGATTATAGGTGAGCAACTATGAAAATAGTGGTGTTGGGTGATAAAGACACGGTACTTGGCTTTAGGTTAGCAGGGGTTCATGAAACTTATTCTTTTGAGGATACGACACATGAAATAGAGAGAGTGAGAAATAAAATAATGGAATTGATAGAAAGGGAAGATGTTGGTGTGATTTTAATAACAGAACGGTTGGCACAAAGGGTGGAAATTCCAGATGTCGCATTTCCAATAATTCTTCAAATTCCTGATAAATACGGGTCATTATATGGTGAAGAACAACTAAGAGAAATTGTTAGAAGGGCCATAGGTGTTGAGATAAAGAGGTGAAAAACATGGGAAAGATAGTTAGGGTTACTGGGCCATTGGTCGTTGCAGATGAGATGAGAGGTTCTAGGATGTATGAGGTAGTCAGAGTAGGTGAACTAGGACTTATTGGAGAAATCATTAGATTAGAAGGAGACAAAGCAGTTATTCAGGTTTACGAAGAAACTGCAGGTATTAAACCCGGAGAACCAGTTATGGGTACAGGAGCGTCCTTGAGTGTTGAACTTGGGCCGGGGCTGCTTACTTCAATATATGATGGAATTCAAAGGCCTCTTGAAATATTAAGGAGTCAAAGTGGGGACTTTATAGGAAGAGGTCTCACAGCCCCTGCTCTTTCCAGGGATAAAAAGTGGCACTTCACACCAAAAGTTAAAGTAGGGGACAAAGTGGTTGAGGGGGACATCATTGGCGTTGTTCCCGAAACAAGTATTATAGAGCATAAGATAATGATCCCCCCTGAGATTGAGGGTGAGATAATTGAAATTGTTGGAGAAGGTGATTACACAATAGAGGAAGTTATTGCAAAGGTTAAAGCTCCAAATGGTGAGATTAAAGAGGTTAGAATGTATCAAAGATGGCCAGTTCGTATGAAGAGGCCTTATAAACAAAAGTTACCTCCAGAAGTTCCCCTTGTTACAGGGCAGAGGACAATTGATACTTTCTTCCCGCAGGCTAAAGGAGGAACTGCAGCTATTCCAGGGCCCTTTGGGAGTGGAAAGACGGTCACACAGCACCAATTGGCCAAGTGGAGTGATGCTGAGGTTGTTGTGTACATCGGTTGTGGTGAAAGAGGAAACGAGATGACGGACGTTCTTGAAGAGTTCCCCAAACTTAAAGATCCAAGAACAGGAAAACCATTAATGGAAAGGACTGTGCTTATAGCAAACACTTCAAACATGCCCGTTGCGGCGAGAGAAGCCTCTATTTATACGGGAATTACAATAGCCGAGTACTTTAGAGATATGGGGTATAACGTGGCTCTTATGGCAGATTCAACCTCAAGATGGGCAGAGGCTTTGAGAGAAATTTCTGGAAGACTTGAGGAGATGCCCGGTGAAGAGGGTTATCCAGCATATTTGGCCTCAAAAGTCGCTGAGTTCTATGAAAGAGCGGGTAGAGTGAGAACGCTGGGAAGTGATGATAGAATTGGAAGTGTTAGTGTCATTGGGGCTGTTTCACCTCCTGGTGGTGACTTAAGTGATCCAGTTGTTCAGAACACTTTGAGAGTAGTTAAGGTCTTCTGGGCCTTAGACGCTGACCTTGCAAGAAGAAGGCACTTCCCAGCTATTAACTGGCTTACAAGTTATTCGCTTTATGTAGACTCGATCAAAGACTGGTGGCAAAACAACGTTGACCCAGAATGGAAAGCAATGAGAGATGAGGCAATGGCACTCCTGCAGAAGGAATCAGAGCTTGAGGAAATAGTTAGGATAGTTGGGCCAGATGCACTACCCGAGAGAGAGAAGGCCATATTACTTGTGGCTAGAATGCTTAGAGAAGATTATCTCCAGCAAGATGCCTTCCACGAAGTTGATACGTACTGCTTGCCAAAGAAGCAAGTAACAATGATGAGGGTTATTCTCAATTTCTATAGACATACTATGAGGGCTATAGATGCGGGAATTCCAGTCGAAGAAATTGCAAAACTCCCTGTTAGGGAAGAGATAGGAAGAATGAAGTATAATCCAAACATCGAAGAGATAGCTGTCCTGATGGAAAAGACCAAAGAGCAATTTGAAGAACTCTTTAAGAAGTATGGAGAGTGATAAAATGCCCGCTATGGAATATTCCACAATAAGCAAGATTTACGGTCCTTTGATGATTGTTCAAGGTGTTAGAGGAGTAGCATATGGTGAGGTTGTAGAGATAGAAGTCGAAGGGGGGGAGAAAAGGAAAGGACAGGTCTTAGAAGCAAGGGAGGATCTAGCTATCGTCCAAGTTTTCGAAGGGACCAGAGACCTAGATGTAAAAAGCACAAGGGTTAGGTTCACAGGGGAAACACTGAAAGTTCCAGTATCAATGGATATGCTTGGAAGAGTGTTCAATGGTATTGGAGAACCGATAGATGGAGGTCCGGAAATAATTCCAGAGGATAGGAGAGACGTCCATGGAGCTCCCCTTAACCCTGTGGCAAGAGCATACCCGAGAGATTTCATTCAAACTGGTATTTCGGCAATAGATGGTATGAACACTCTTGTTAGAGGCCAAAAGCTCCCAATTTTCAGTGGTAGTGGTTTACCTCATAATATGCTGGCTGCCCAAATTGCAAGACAAGCGAAAGTTTTGGGAGAAGAGGAGCAGTTTGCCGTAGTATTTGCAGCTATGGGTATTACCTATGAAGAGGCAAACTTCTTTAAAAAGAGTTTTGAAGAAACAGGGGCTATTGAAAGGGCCGTATTGTTCTTAAATCTTGCAGATGATCCGGCCATTGAGCGTATTATCACTCCAAGAATGGCCCTCACAGTAGCAGAGTATCTAGCCTTCGATTATGACATGCAGGTCTTAGTTATTTTAACGGATATGACCAATTATGCAGAGGCTCTGCGTGAAATCTCTGCAGCAAGAGAAGAGGTTCCAGGAAGGAGAGGGTATCCGGGTTACATGTACACTGACTTGGCAACGATTTATGAAAGAGCTGGTAGAGTTAGGGGAAGAAAAGGAAGTATTACTCAGATGCCAATATTAACAATGCCAGATGATGATATTACTCACCCAATTCCGGATCTTACAGGTTACATCACTGAAGGGCAGATAGTTCTGAGCAGAGATTTACATAGAAAAGGTATTTATCCACCAATTGATGTTCTTCCAAGCCTTAGCAGATTAATGAAAGATGGTATAGGTAAGGGACGAACAAGAGAAGAACACTCACAGCTCAGTCAGCAGCTTTATGCAGCTTATGCTGAAGGTAGGAGCCTAAGAGATCTTGTAGCGGTTGTTGGTGAAGAGGCCCTCTCAGAAACAGATAGAAAGTATCTCCAATTTGCAGATAAGTTTGAAATGGAGTTTGTTGCACAAGGATATGATGAGGATAGAGGGATATTTGAAACCCTTGATCTTGGATGGGACATCCTTTCAGTACTACCAGAATCAGAACTTAAGAGAGTTGAGAGAAAGTACATAGAGAAGTATCATCCAAACTACAGGCACTCCTCTTAATTCCCTTTATTTTCATTGAGGTGAGTTTAATGACAAGAATACTAAAAGTGAAGCCAACCAGAATGGAATTACTTAGATTAAAGAGGAGGATAAAATTAGCAGAAAAAGGTCACAAAATATTAAAAGAAAAGCAAGATGCCCTTATAATGGAGTTTTTCACGATTTATGATGAGGCACTGGCATTAAGGAGAGAGGTAAATCAAAAAATAGCAGAAGCGTTTGAGCAACTTAGGTTGGCCGAGATAGATGTAGGTATTGTGAAATTGAGTGAAATTGCCCTAAGTGTTAAGTCCAATAAAGAGATAAAAATAAAGAGAAGGAATATTATGGGAGTGCCAGTCCCACTTATCGAGGCAGAAGGATTTAGAAGAGACCCCTATGAAAGAGGGTATGCGTTTGTTTCAACTTCTCCTAAAGTGGATGTTACAGCAGAAACATTTGAAGAAGTTCTGGAATTAGTTACACGTTTGGCAGAAATTGAAGAAACTCTAAAAAGGCTTGCAAAAGAGATAGAAAAAACCAAAAGAAGAGTAAACGCCTTGGAATATATTATTATACCTCGGATGGCAGAAACTGTAAAATATATTAGTCAGCATTTAGATGAGATGGAAAGGGAAAACTTCTTCAGGTTAAAGAGAGTTAAAGCTCTTCTCGAGGCCAAGGCCCAAGGTTAGTTATCTTTTTATCTTTTCATTGGGATTTTATTTTTGGTGAAAACTAATGACAGTTAAGTTATTTTATAGTGATCCATATTTAAGGGAAGTAAGGGCAAAAGTTGAGAAAGTTGAGGTTAAGGATAGTAAAGTGAGATTAAAGCTCGATAGGACTATTTTCTATCCCGAGGGTGGGGGTCAGCCTGGTGATATTGGTATCATAAAAGGAGATGGATTTAGAGTTGAAGTTGAAAAAGTAGAAGGAAAAGAAGATATCTGGCATGAAGGCAAAGTCAAGGGAAGAATACCAGAAGTAGGGGAAGAAGTCGAACTTGAGCTTGATTGGGAGTGGAGATATGAGAATATGAGGCAGCATACAGGCCAGCACATCCTTTCTGCAATTCTGAAGAAAATGTATAATAGCGATACAACTGGATTTCAGATATTTCCTGAGTATAATAAGATAGAAATAAACTTTGATGAGGAGTTGACATGGGAACATATACTTGCAGCAGAGTTTGAGGCAAATGAAGTTGTTTGGGATAACTTGCCAGTTGAAGTTGAGGAATATGAAGAATTACCGGAAGAGGTTCATAATGCCCTTAGAAAAGACCTCTCAAAAAATGTACAAGGAAAAATACGACTAGTAAAAATCCCAAATATTGACTTAATTCCCTGTGGTGGAACTCATGTAAAAAACACTGGAGAAGTAGGTTTCATAAAGGTTCTCAACTTTTATAAAAAAACTAAGAATATTTGGCGTATAGAGTTTGCATGCGGGTATAGAGCATTAATATACTTAGATAAACTTTTGGAGGATTACTGGAGGAGTTTAAATGAGATGTCAAATAAAAACCGACCTCTGCTTGAGAGAATGCAGGAATTCAAACAGCTATTAGAGGAACTTGAAGGTGAGAAGGATCAGCTGAGGAAAGAATTATGGGAATGGAAAAGCAAAGCTTTGTTACAAGAGGCCGAAGAAATAAATGGAATTAAAATTATATCATTCTTAGATACCTGGGAGATGAAAGACGCTCAAGCATTCATTGTTTACTTTATTGAAAAGAATCCGAAGACGGTGGTACTCATTGTGGGCAGTAATTACTTACTCTTCGCTAAAAATAAGAACATTGAAAGAATTTCAATGAATGAACTTATGAGAGAGGTGTTGAATGAAGTTGGTGGTGGTGGAGGTGGAAGTGAGATCTTAGCAAGAGGTGGAGGATTTAAAAGAAGTCCTGAGGAGGTTATTGAAATAGTAAAGAAATTTTTAAAAGAGAAAATTAAGGAAGATTAAAACCATTTTGGCTTTAATCCTGCCCACATTCTCATTTTTTCATAAGCAATGATTCTTGGTATATTGGGCTTTTCAACTGGACCTGGATTTTTCATGTAGAATGCGTTTACTTCGTAAATAGTGCCGAATTCCTTTTTGTCAACGGCTATTTTTCCTAATCTAGCTAGATCCACTAAAAGGCCCGCTAGGGCAGGGCTGTCATTGATTCTTCCGTTTATTATAAGTTCGTCAACGGCTCCGTTGAAACTCACATATTCTATGTGCATTGCTATGAACTTCTTATCCCCTAGTGGTTCCAAAAAGCCGGTGGGCTTAATGTAGTGGGGAGCATCATATCCAAGAAGCTCCTTAACAACACTTGATTTAGTGAACTCCTTACTCTTATTCCTCTCTTTGTCTGTTAGAGCTAAGAAATCTGCGTTCCCTCCAATATTAAATTGGGCGATATCTTTGACATATCTATTTCTCTGAGCTAGGTGTGATAAAATATCTGCTGTTAATGGGGTTGCTCCAGTTGCACCATCATCCCCAAATATGACCAGATTATTCTCTTTAGCGAGTTCTACAAAAGCAGGGTCATTTGCTATTAATGTTGGGATTGCATTTACGAAGGCTGCACCTCCAACTTCCTTTGCATAGAGGGCTGCAGCGTATGCATAAACTTGACTGGCTGTCAGTCTTTCTTTATTATTGTCTTCGATTGCTTTTATTAGTTTCTCTTTGTTTCCAAATGGAGTAAATGATTCCGTAGTACAAACATTTATTATCACATCGGGGGTAGATTTTTTCCATTCTTCAACGAGCTTCTCAACGGCTTCTTTCAGAGTCATCTCATCCTCTAATCCCTCTGCTTCTATAGGCAAATTCCTTAAACTTCTTAAGTGGATCCCCTTTCTTACTATAACATTCTTCAAACTTTCTGGAATGTGGTTCTCCCAATAGTTTTTAACCACGTCATAAACAGATTTTCCAATTTTATTTTTGTCCACATCATAACTACCGACTATCTCGATGTCTTCAACTTTTTCTTGAAGCTCGTTTTTTAAAGGGATACCATAATATCCAAGCTCTCCCTTTTTTATCCTCTCTACACCCACAGCAAAAGTACTTCCCACATATCCCTGACCTAGTATGAGCACACGTACCATTTTTATCACCTCTATCTGATTGTTTCACGCTTGTTAAATATTTTTTGGTCTTTAATCTTTTACTAAATATATATAACACTTTCGGGAATGTGCATGGGATGAGATAGAAGATTTGATGACGCTTTTGTAAAAGTCTTTGCTCCAGAAGGGGAACACTTTAGTTTCGGAGAAAAAGTAACAATCGTTCCAAATGAAGGAAAGGTTATTCTTTTTGATAAAAACGGAAAAAGCTCTAGAATATCTTCCTTAACTTTTCCAAAATTTTTTAAAGTGGCATCCAATTAGATTAAAAAATAGAGAGTGATAAAAATGAGGGTTGCAGTACTTTTTTCTGGAGGAAAAGACTCAACGTATGCCCTTTATTGGGCCTTAAAAAAAGGTTTTGAGGTTAAATATCTTGTGAGTATGTATTCTGAGAATGATGAGAGTTATATGTATCATGTTCCCAACATACACCTGACAGAGTTACAGGCCAAGGCAATTAATATTCCTTTTGTGAAGGGGTTTACAAAAGGGGAAAAAGAGAGAGAAGTTGAAGACTTAAAACGGGTTCTTGAAGGTCTAAAGATAGAGGGGGTAGTTGCAGGAGCTCTTGCAAGTCAATACCAAAAAGAGAGGGTTGAAAAAGTCGCTAAGGAATTAAGAATAAATTTGTTTACTCCATTTTGGAAAGTAGATCCAGAGAAATACATGAGAACCATTATCGAAGAAGGGTTTGACGTAGTTATAGTTGGAGTTTCAGCTTATGGTTTAGATGAAAAATGGTTAGGGAGACGAATAGATGAAAAGGCTCTTGAAGAGTTGAAGACACTCAATAAAAAGTACAAAGTTCATATAGCTGGGGAAGGGGGGGAATTCGAGACTTTTGTTAGAGACGCTCCCTTTTTTAAGGCTAAAGTAGTATTTGATGATATTGAGAAAATATGGGATAGATATACCAGTTCAGGATTGCTCATAGTTAAAAAAGCTCACCTAGAGCCAAAAAGGTGATAAGAATGAGAATAGTTTCAGCAGACACCGGAGGAGCTTTGCTTGATGAGAATTACAATCCAATTGGCTTAATTGCCACTGCCGCTGTTCTTGTAGAGAGGCCATATAAAACGGCCAAACTCAGTATTGCAAAATATTCAGATCCCTTCAAATATGACCTTAGTGGAAGGATGGCATTGAAAGATGAGACTTTTTTAGCATTAAAACTTGCAAAAAAGGTTAAACCAGATGTTATCCATTTGGACTCTACTCTTGGGGGAATAGAGATTAGAAAGCTTGATGATCCTACAATAGATGCTTTGAGGATTTCAGATAGAGGAAAGGCCATATGGCATGAGCTCAGTAAAGACCTCCAACCGCTAGCAAAGAGATTCTGGGAAGAAACGGGAATTGAGATCCTAGCAATAGGAAAAGAAAGTGTTGCTGTTAGAATAGCAGAAATTTACGCCGGGATCTATTCGGTCAAATGGGGAATTGAATATGCAATGAAAGAGGGTTTTGTGAGGATTGGCCTCCCGAGGTATATGACTATTGAGATCAATAAGGAAAAAATTCTAGGAAAGAGTCTAGATTCGAGAGAAGGAGATCTCTACGGGGAGATTAGTATGGAGGGTAAAGAATTTGAATGGGAGATATACCCAAATCCAATTGCAAGAACTTTTATGGTATTTGAGGCAAAATCCTAAAAATTTTCAATTTTATCTCCTATTCTTCGAACTATAAGTTTTATAGGCTTAAAATGAAAAAGCTGTGGTGGTGGCAATGGAAATAGCTAATTCACAATCCTCAAGTCTTACTCCGAAAATACCAAATAAAAAACTTCTCATGGGAAATGAAGCTATTGCATATGGAGCACTGGAAAGTGGGGTCTCATTTGCAACAGGTTATCCGGGAACACCTTCTACTGAGGTAATTGAAACAATAGCAAGATTAAACCCCGAAGTTTTTGCTGAATGGGCCCCTAATGAGAAAGTGGCGCTTGAAGAGGCTGCCAGTGTTGCATATACAGGCCTTAGAGCCCTTGTGACCATGAAGTGCGTTGGTCTCAATGTTGCGGCGGATCCTCTAATGAGTCTTGCTTATTCTGGTGTTGAGGGAGGGTTGGTTATTTTGGTTGCTGACGATCCTGGGCCACACACATCTCAAACGGAGCAAGATGATAGGTATTATGGAAAGCTTGCTTTGTTACCTGTTTTAGAGCCTGCAGATGTTCAAGAGGCCCATGACTTGATAAAGTACGCATACGAGTTAAGTGAGAAGTACAAAGTCCCGGTTATTTTCAGGACAACTACTAGAGTGAACCACACTACAGCTGATGTTGAGGTTGGAGAGTTCATTACGCTTGATAGAAAGCCAAAATTCAACAAAGATATTCCAAGATACGTGAGGGCCTCAATGAAGGGTAACCTTGAGAGGCATAAGTGGTTAAATAAAACACTAAAGGAAATTGAGGATGAGTTTGGGGATTTGGGCTTTAACTGGGTTGAAGGAGAGGGTGAAATTGGAATTATAGCCGAAGGAGCCCCTTATAATTATGTAAAGGAGGTTGTTCCAAAGATTGGAGGGGGATTTAAAATTCTTAAGATTTCAACTCCCCATCCTCTGCCAAGAAAACTTGTCGTTGAGTTCTTAAAAGGGGTCAAAAAAGCGATAGTTGTGGAGGATGGTGCGCCGTTTCTGGAGGAGGAAATAAAGATAGTGGCTTATGAGGAAGGGATAAGAGTCCCTATATACGGCAAACGCACTGAACATTTACCTCTGGAAGGAGAACTAACTCCCAGATTGGTTAAGAACGCCCTCTTAAAACTCCTTGGCAAGGGAGGAGAGAGGTATTTAAAACCCAGAGAAGTCGAGGGGGCTGAAAACCTGGCTCCATCAAGGCCCCCTACAATGTGTCCCGGCTGTCCACATAGGGGCTCTTACAGAGCCCTGCTTGACGCTCTTAGGGAGTTAAAGTTCAAAAAGGATGAACTGCCGATTCATGGAGATATAGGATGTTATGCCCTCTCGTTACTGCCACCTCTGGAGGCTATATGGACAGAATACGTCATGGGAGCAAGCATAAGTTTGGCAAACGGTCAGAGCATAGCTATGAACAAGAAGATAATTGCAACAATAGGAGATTCGACGTTTTTCCACAATGGATTGCAACCACTGGTGGATGCAGTTTACAAGAACCTTGATGTCCTCGTAATGATTCTTGACAATAGAACCACGGCAATGACCGGACATCAGCCACATCCCGGAACTGGAGGGAGTGAAACAGGAAGAAAATTCAATGAAATAGACTTTGAGGCTCTTGTAAGGGCGCTGGGAGTAAAGTACGTGAAGATTGTTGATCCTTATGATCTAAAAGCCACAAAAGAGGCCATAAAGGAGGCCATGCAGGTCAAGGGCCCAGCGGTGATAATAGCAAAAAGGGAATGTATAATCCCAGTGCTTAGAAGGGGAGAAATCAGAGAAATTCCAGTGGTAATAAAAGACAAGTGCACAGGATGTAAGGCATGTGCCCTTCTAACCGGGTGCCCAGCGTTGGTATTCGATGAAGAAAGAGGGAAGATAAGTGTTGACTCTCTCATATGTACGGGCTGTGGACTATGCGAACAGCTCTGCCCGTTTGATGTGATTGTTTATCCCAGTAAAAAGTGATTTCACTTTCTTTTATACCATTTATCGTCATAGAAGTACTTTCCATGTGCTTTTGCATAAGCCTCTGCACTTCTTCTCCAAACGGTAAAGCCATAAGCTGCTGCCACTATAAGGAAGACAAGTCCAATTCCTAGTCCATAAGTTTTTATTAACGTTGCAATTCCAAGGGCAGGTATTGCAAAAAGGCCTATAATAACTGCCGCCATTATTCCTAAGAGGATTTTGTACCCATACCTTTCCATAAATAGGGCAAAGTCCATGGGGTTCCCCCTCATTTTGATTTTAACACTCAACTTTAAATAATTTACTTGGTTATTATCAATGGTGTGAAAGATGAAAATAAAGGAACTTTTAGAATTGGTTGATGAGGCAATAGCGAATGTAAAGATAGCTATAGTCAGCAACAAACAAAGAATTTTTGAAAGTCCTCACACTTCCTGGGAGTTCACAAAAAGATCTCTTAAACTTGAAGATGAGCTTGAAAGACTTAATAAAATCAGAAAATACCTGCAGCAGTTTGGTGAAGAGGAACATGTTGAGGGGAAATTTTCAGAAGAAGAACTAAAGGAGTTATTGGAGTATCTGAGAGTTATGCGGGAGATGAGGAGTCATGAGTTTTAAAGAAATTGAAGAAAAAGCTGTGAAATTTAGGGATGAAAGGTTATGGAAAAAGTATCACACCCCAAAGAACCTTGCAATATCATTAGCGATCGAACTGGGAGAACTCTTGGAACATTTTCAATGGGAAACAAACGAGGAGATCTTAGAAAAGCTAAACAACACAGAAATAAAAGAGAAAATAGAGGATGAGATAGCAGATATAATAATTTACCTTGTTCTCTTGGCCCATGAACTTGGAATTGATCTAGATAAAGCTGTAAGAGAGAAGTTGAAGAAGAACGAAGAAAAATATCCTGCAAAAGAAATAAGAATTGAAGAACTCATTAAAGAGCTTGGAGGAGAAATAATAGAGCCCAAGGGAGAAGTAAAAACTGTAAGACAAGTCGTGGAGCTCCTTAGTATTCAGCCAGATCAGATAATTAAATCTCTGCTTTTCATTGTAAATGAAAAAGAACCAGTGCTGGTGATAGTTGATGGGAGTTCAAAGGCAAGTTTAGAGAAGCTTAGTAGGATTTTTGGAAATATTAGAATGGCAAAGCCTAAGGAAGTCGAGCAAATAACGGGCTACAAAGTCGGGGGAATTCCTCCAGTTGGGATTCCGGTGAAGACAGTAATTGACAAAAAAGTCGTTGAAAAAGTGTTTGTGATTGGTGGTGGAGGGAGGGTAGATAGGTTAAGCAAACTCGATCCAAAGAAAATTGTAGAATTTCAAAAGGCTGAGGTTTTAGATATTAGTGAATGATCTTTTTAATTTCTCTTTCTCTTCTGAAGTAAGGTGATTTTTAATCCATCTTTCTTTTGGATTTAGGTTTTCATCCTCAACATCCAGTACCGCCTTTCTAATCCCTCCTCTTGGAAAGTTAGTATCTCCTTATCACCCTGTTGCTTGCAAGATCACCTTTCAAAAGGGAGGGGATACGCAAGGGGAGGTGGGTGAGTAAGGTTTAAATACTCTGAGGATGCAGAATATAATGACCTCGTAACAGCCGAATGGCTGGAC
>LDZS01001797.1_pt1 | contig 22420 bp, 20 predicted proteins | sample 615471 | NCBI WGS metagenome assembly LDZS01 (sample SAMN03408295, study PRJNA278302) | terrestrial metagenome | isolation source: oil reservoir sample K3 | place: USA: Alaska, North Slope, Kuparuk formation | collected 2013
CCCGAAAAGATTAGGGAGATTCTGGAGAAGTGGCGCCGCCAGAAGTTTTGAACATTTGTTTTCTTGACTTTTTGTGGTGGTTTTCTTATAATTTTTCGTGGTGTGTGCGGACAAGCCAAAAAGTCTGCCGTAGAGAACGCCTCCAAATTAGCAGTGTATATTTTGAGGATTTGTGAGCATGAAAGCTGAGAAAAAGTTCGTTAGTTTTTTGCTTTTGTGCCTTTTTGAGAAAATTGTTTTGATGTGATCACCTTAAATTTCTTTGTGGAGGCGATGTCGATAATGGCTAATCTCGCGCGGCGCGAGGCCTGTACATCGTATCAATATATGGCAGACGAGGATGTTGTAGAGCTGGCTAGAGAAGGAGATGATGTTGCCCTAGAACATCTCATCAATAAATACAAGAACTTCGTCAGGGCAAAAGCTAAATCTTACTTCCTTGTAGGTGCTGAACGTGAAGACATCATCCAGGAGGGGATGATTGGGCTCTATAAGGCGATTCGGGATTTCAAGTGTGACAAGCTTTCTTCTTTTAGGGCTTTTGCGGAACTGTGTATTACCAGGCAGATTATCACTGCGATCAAGACAGCAACACGTCAGAAGCATATCCCGTTGAATTCTTATGTTTCTCTAAATAAACCCATTTATGACGAGGATTCGGACAGGACTCTTCTCGATGTGATTTCCAGTTCTCGGATTAGTGACCCTGAAGAATTGATCATCAGCAGGGAAGAGTTCGATCATATCGAAGAGAAAATGGGAGAGATCTTGAGTTCTCTTGAATGGGAAGTTTTGATGTCGTACCTTGAGGGCAAGTCGTACCAAGAAATGGCTAATGATTTGAACAGGCACGTGAAGTCGATCGACAATGCTCTCCAGCGAGTGAAGAGGAAGCTGGAGCGCTATCTGGAGAAAAGGGAACACTGAAGAGAGAAAAAAGGTTAATCGCTGTTGATTCAAAATGATTTCCGTTATATAATAGACTGCGGAAACAGGAAGAGCCGACGTAGCTCAACTGGTAGAGCGGCTGACTTGTAATCAGCAGGTCTAGGGGTTCGAGTCCCCTCGTCGGCTCCAGAAATATAAGATTTGTGGAGAGGTTCCCGAGTGGTCAAAGGGGGCAGACTGTAAATCTGCTGGCGCAGCCTTCGCAGGTTCGAATCCTGCCCTCTCCACCATGGCGCGGGGTGGAGCAGTGGTAGCTCGTCGGGCTCATAACCCGAAGGTTGCCGGTTCAAATCCGGTCCCCGCAACCAGATGCCCACATAGCTCAGTAGGCAGAGCGTCGCCTTGGTAAGGCGGAGGTCACCGGTTCGATCCCGGTTGTGGGCTCCATCTGAACCCAAGTCCCGCAAGGATTTGCGGGACTTATTTTTATGCCGAGTCTGGATAAACTTTCGCTTGGGGACAATTTGGAGACAGATTTGGGGACAGTTTACGGTGTCCCCCTGCATTTAGCAAGGTTTTAGAGTGGCAAAAAATAAAGCGCCCCTGGTGTCAGGGGCATTTGTAGTTGACTCCCGGTTCGGCTCCAAGTCTCTAGAGGAGTATTCTGGTGGTTTCCACTTACTGTTTTCGGTCTTGTTAGGTCGTTCCTGCTGCGCTTTTTGATTCCCTCAGTTGCCGCATACTGATGAACCGCTCCTTCAGCTTCTCCATGACTAGAGGCATTGTGGTGTATTCCATTTCCTCCAGGTGGAGCCGGTGTGGTTCGAATGGGCCGTGGCGGCGCAGGTAGTCGGCGATATAGTTGGCTTGCTCGCGGGCGCGGTCGAAAGCAGGATCTGCAAAGAGGTCCTGTGGTCCGACCAGTTTTCCTTCACTCAACTGGAAGCCGAGGGCAATCACCCGTGGTGGACCATCGAACCTTGTTGGGTGGGCATCATTTACACTGACAGGCATCAGTGGACCGCAGTGAGATCCCCGCATCCACCCTGATACCAAGTGTGGATGGGCAAAAGGCTCTAATACTTCGCCCACTGCAGGGAAACCGCTCTGGCAACGAATGATGCAGACGGGATCATCTTTTCCGATGTAGCGGCCTGCCATCAAGTTGAGCCTCTGGGTGCTGGAGACGGCGGCGATATCTCCGGTGTCTTTGTGGAAGACCCGTTTGATGCAGTATCTGCCTGGTGCCCCGATGAAAACCAGCATGTCGTAGATTTCTTCTGGAGCGGAGAAAATGATCTTTTTGTCTTCGATCAAGTCACGCACTTCGAAGTTGAACCCACAGTGCATTTTCGGGTCGATCACCAGGCCCGGAGTATTGAAAGGATCGGCAAAAATCTTGTAAAGCGGCAGGTTCCAGGCGCCTGGTTCGGTTTTGTCTGCCATTAAAATGACTACAGGTTCGCTTGTCCTTTCTTCGAATTCCATTTCCGCAATTCCAGGGCCAAGGCCTTTGATGTTTCCGGTAAAAGCATCTGCCAAAAGGTCTTGCCCTGCCCCGTAAAGCTTCAACTTCTTTGCCACTTCGGTACAAGCAACAAAGACATTCCAGGCAAGTTCGTGGATTTCTCCGTTATTCCGCCCCGCTTCATGGGTAATGATCAGGTTGATGTCATCGCCAACGTGGGTAACGTAAGAATCGATCACTAAAGGGTTTCCAGAAAGAAGCCCGCGCGCTTTTTCTAGAAGCTCAGGGTGCACATTGGTGTGGCCGACGAGCCCGCCGACATCTGCCTTGATCACGGATAGAGTGATTCTCTTCCCCATAAATTCCTCCCCCTTAAAATGTGTTATACTACTTTTATTTGTTATGTAATATTTACGACAGGTAGCACAGTTTTTCCTTTTCATATTTTAGCAAAAGTGCCAGGTTACATGACAAGATAGTAGTAGCCTTCTATTTCCTGGTGATCTGCCTTTTCCAGGCTTTTCTTCAGCCAGTAAAGGGTTTCGCTGGTCATTTTTTCGGGATAATCGCCGATGAGTTGCCTGCAGATGCTTCTGGTTGCGTACGATTCCTGGTGTCTCTCGATGAAAGAAAGAATCTCATCGATCATTTGTTGGCGTTCCACTCCCCATTCCCCCTATTCGTTTTCTGTTCTATTTTTATTTTGCCCTGCTCTCCTTCGCCACTTGCATTCCGGTGGCAGCTACGCGTTTTGCCTGGTGACTCTGTTAGGAATTTTGTGGTAGAATAAAAGAAAATTTTGCGGAGGCAGGTGTATAAAAACCTTGGATTTTTAGAAATTTAAAAGATGAGGAAGTAAACAAAAAGTCTGGGCAGGAAAAGGAAATGGTGTTAGTTACCAATACGGTCATCAGCGCGGACCCTGTTTCTCTTGAAAAAGAGCTAATAGAAATTTATCAGCGTGCGTACGTTTCAATGCCGGCTTACGCCTACACAGAAAGGTCGGAGATCGAGCACTACCTCAAGTGGTTGCGGAGAAGGGCTGGAGAGGGGTTTTTGCTCGCCAGGGTTGAGTCTCAAGCCGTAGGCTTTATTGCTGTTGACGACCACTGGAAGACCTGGTATGGGGAGAATGTTGGTGCGGTCCACGAACTTGTAGTTGATCCCCGATATCAGGGTAGAGGCATTGGGAGGCAGCTCCTCCGGAAGGGGATTCAGTTCCTCCAGGATCGAGGTGTCCGCAGGATCGAATTGTGGGTTGGTGAAAGAAACGACAAGGCTCATAAGTTTTACAGGAGCGAAGGTTTTGTCGATGCCGGGAAGTGGGGGAAGTGGGTCCGGATGCTCAAGGAACTCTGGTAAATGAGAGCTTAAAGAAAAAGGGCGCGAGCAGGGCTTTGGCTCGCGCCTTCTGTTGTGCGGATGGGAGGGGAGTCAGGCTTGAGGTCGAACGGAACCAAGACAAGCTCATTTGGGATCGTCAGGAGGGAAAATCACGACTCTTCGCCTTTTTATAATAGCCGCCTTTACGAGGGACTGCCTCGGGAAAAGAAAACTTCCTACATCGAGAATCCTATTCCCGAGGAGCACATTAACAAGATATTTTGTAAAACGAGTGAAAACATGGAAGAACTACCGGATAATAGCGTTCACTTGATGGTCACTTCTCCTCCGTACAATGTTGGCAAGGAGTATGATCAAGATTTGCCGATCGAACAATACAGGGAGTTTCTGAAGGCCGTATGGAAAGAAGTCTACAGGGTGTTGGTCCCTGGTGGTAGGGCGTGCATCAATGTAGCAAATTTAGGCAGGAAACCCTATATTCCGGTTCACGCCTTTATCATCGAAGATATGTTAAGCATTGGCTTTCTCATGAGGGGTGAGATAATCTGGAACAAAGCATCAAGTGCCAGTCCTTCCACGGCGTGGGGAAGCTGGCTTTCTGCGGCAAATCCCACCTTACGAGATGTTCATGAGTACATTCTAGTTTTCTCTAAAGATACTTTTAAAAGAGAAAATCCTTTCAAAAGAAAAAGTACGGTTACCAAAGAACAATTTTTGGAGTATACGAAGAGTGTGTGGACGTTTTCAGCACAGTCTGCTAAACAGATTGGGCATCCTGCACCCTTTCCTATAGAGCTTCCTTACAGGTTGATTCAGTTGTATACTTTTGAGGGTGAAGTAGTTCTCGATCCTTTTATGGGGAGCGGACAGACGGCTATCGCTGCATTGGAGTCGAAAAGGCGGTATGTTGGGTATGAGATTGATAGAAAGTATGTAGACCTAGCTGAGCGACGGATAAAAAGTCGTGAGGTAGCTATGTATCAACCCAGAATATTTGAGTAACAATAAATTTTTCTCAGGTCTGTTTTGGGGTTTTGGCAAGACAATGCTGAATTGCGGGTTTTTGGCTCTGGCAGTGGGGTGCAAGGAAGTCGACTAGCCAAGCGTGTAAAGCAGTGGTAGAGCTTTTTAAGAAGTTTGGGGGAAAATGGAAGAGGAGCGACTGGAAAAGTGAGAAAGCAGCAAAACAAGGGAGATGTAAAGGGAGATTTTATCAAATTCTTAGGGACGGGTGGGGCACGGGTAGTTGTGTCCAAACAGATTAGGTCATCTGCTGGAAACTGGCTTTACTTGAGTGGAGTCAACTTGTTTCTCGATCCAGGGCCCGGGGCTCTCGTAAAGTGCTGGTCAAGTAGGCCGGCTTTGGATCCGGCAACACTTGAGGCAATTGTTTTGAGTCACCGTCACCTCGACCACTCTGGGGACATGAACGCCCTTACCGAGGCAATGACTGAGGCTGGCTTCAAGAAGCGGGGTCTCGTTTTTCTCCCTCTCGATGCCTTGAACAAGGAACCCGTTCTCTTCGGGTATCTCCGGAATGTTGTGGAAGGGGTTGAACTGCTCGAACCAGGGAAATCTTATAAAATCGGTGATCTGGTTTTTACTACCCCAGTGGGTCACCTGCATCCCGTGGAAACATACGGATTTGTCTTCCATCTTCCCTGGGGAAAAATTGCCTGGATTACGGACACTTTGTTTTTCCCTGAGCTTATCGATTATTACCAGGGTGACTTGCTCATTCTCAATGTTCCCCGGCTGGAGGGGGGAGGTCCTCCCCATATTCAGCATCTGTGCCTGGCAGATGCTGAACTCTTGATCCGGGAGATCAAGCCCAGGGCTGCTATTCTCACTCATTTCGGAATGACGATGCTTCGCGCCCGCCCCTGGGAACTGGCGGCGCAACTCAGTGATCGCACCGGAGTAAAGGTGATTGCGGCGAGAGACGGGATGACCGTTTCCCTTCCCGAAGTGCTTGAGGAATAGTTCAAAGGGTTATGTAAAGAGGTGGAAGAAATGGCGAAGTCCTGACCCCATGAAGAAGAAGGCGATTCCCAGAAGAAAGATGCCACAGCCTACTAGAACCGCCCGGTAGATTTTGGGGTTGAAAAATTTCTTTCCTGTGGCTACAGCAAAAGAGACGAAGCCGAACCAGCTTAAATCAGCGAGGATGTGGCCGCTGTAGAATGAACTTAGTCCAAGCCAGCCATAGTGTGACGCTTCGGTAACGTAGAAAGCTCCTACGGAAAGCCACCACAAAATCCAAGTGGGATTGGCGACACTGACGATGAGTCCTTCCCTCAATGGCCTCAGATAGCAGGTCGAGGACTCTTCTTTTTTCCTGGTGATGCTTTCCTGCAAGTCAAGGGATACCCTTCCATACAAGCCATCCCGCGCAGTCTGGAATCCCATCAACAGAAGAACGGTGCCTCCGGCAATACCTACTATTGCCGAAACCCACTGTGAAACCGAAGGTGTGTTCAGCCCTAGGAAAAACAGTCCGATGAGGGTGACTTCGGCAATGGCATGGCCGCCGACAATGAGAAAGCCAGCAGGCCATCCTTGCTCCAGACTTTCTTTGATCGTTATCGAGAGCATTGGTCCCGGGATGAGGGCACCGGAAAAGCAGACAATGAAAGCTGTCGTGAAAATGAGGACCAAGTTCAAGGAATTCACCTGCTTTGCAACCGGTTTGAACAGTTATTCCACAGTGACCGTAGACACTCCTTCTTGGGAAGGATAAAAGGGTTCAACAACCAGGATGGGGAAAAATTAGGTAAGGCTCTCCGTAATGTGAGATAACAAGATAAAGATAAAAGGAATCGAGCAGTTTTTTGTCGAAAAAAGAATTAATTGTCCCTGGTGTTCTAGTGCTTACGTAAAACAATGCCTGAAAGTTTGGCAAGGATTTTGCGTTTATTTAAACTTAAGTAGGCTGCAGACTGGAGGCAACTGAATTGGCGCGAAAAGGAGTATTTTACCTGGCAGTGACCGGGCTCTTGTTCAGCACTTACGAGGTTGTCAGTAAGATCATCGCTGATGGAGTTAACCCTTTCCAGATTAATTTTTTGCGCTTCTTTTTCGGGGGTCTGTTTCTCCTGGTTCCTGCTCTCCGTGAACTGCGCAAAAATGGCAACCTCGAGCTCAATGGTGGAAATGAGGCTAACAAGCAGTCATCCGGAATCCTTGAACTTAAGGACCTGTTATCCATGCTTTTCTTAGGGATCCTGAACATCGGAGTCAGCATGAACTTGCTTCAGTTGGGAATCAACTACACGAGGGCGAGCATTGCTGCTGTCGTTTTTAGTTCCAACCCTTTATTTGTCGCAATAGCTGCAGTTCTCATCTTGCGGGAAACCCTCTCTGCTTCTAAGATCATCGGGTTGTTGTTGGGGTTTGGAGGCGTTGTTCTTACCTTTGTTGGCGACCGGTTCGGTGATGGCAGTTTTTATCAGGGAATTTTCTTCCTGGTGCTGTCGGCTATGACTTTTGGGATCTACACTGTGCTTGCAAAGAGGATCACCTTAAGAGTTGGAAGTCTGGTGATGAACTTCTTTTCCTTCATCTTGGGAAGCCTCGCTCTTCTTCCTTTTTTGCTGGTGCTCCACATCCCCGTGTTCAGCTTCGATTTTCGATTCTGGCTGCACATTGTGTATCTTGGGTTTTTCGTTACTGGTGTTGGGTATTATGCGTATTTTGTGGGACTTTCCCAGGTGGACACGAGTCTCGGGTCGATGATCTTTTTTGTTAAGCCGATTCTAGCCAGTGTGCTGGCTGCAGTTGTGCTTCACGAAGAGATTACTGTTAAACTCCTTGTGGGGATTTTTCTGGTGCTTTTAGGTGTTTATCTGGTACAGCGTGCTGCATTTTCAGGGGAAAAAGGTTGACACGGAGCCAAAAGGTGGTATACTATTAGAGAGGTTCCTTTAAGGTCAGTCCCGTGAGGCTGACAAGGAAGCAGAAAGTTTCGGGAAATCCTGATGTGAACCAAATCTTTAGGTGTTGGAGAGAGCGGCTGCCTGCTTGCAAGGAACCTTGTGAGCAGGTTTTTTTGTGAGGTTTGCGAGGAGGGAGAAGGTGCCCCTGAGGGAAAAAGCCCAGATCATGGATGCAGACGGGATCAGGCGAGCCTTGACGCGAATTGCCCACGAAATCTTGGAAAGAAACAAAGGGGTCAAGGACCTCGCTTTAATCGGAATCAGAACACGCGGTGTTCCTCTTGCTCAGCGCATCGCCGCCAAGATTGAAGAAATCGAAGGAGTTCCTGTCCCACTAGGGATCCTCGACATAACTCTCTACAGGGATGACCTGAGCAGGCTTGATTACCACCCGGTTCTCCACAAGACTGAAGTTCCTTTCGATATCACAGACAAAAAAGTGGTTCTAGTTGACGATGTCCTCTATACCGGAAGGACGGTGCGAGCAGCACTAGATGCTTTGATGGATTTGGGGCGTCCCCGAGTAGTGCAGTTGGCGGTTCTTGTTGACCGGGGGCACCGGGAGCTGCCGATCAGAGCCGATTACGTAGGGAAGAATGTTCCCACCTCACGGAGGGAGGTGATTTCCGTAAACCTTCGGGAGGTGGACGGAATAGATAAGGTGGTTATTGAAGAACCTGGGGAATAAGAAGGGCCCTTTTAAGACTAGTCCCGTGAGGCTAGAAAAGGGTTGACTGGAGGAGCGAAACCTCTTTGTCTAGCCTCCGGGGCTGGGCAAAGAGGTTTTTTTGTGGAATCCTGAAAGGGGAGAATGGTATGAGGTTTAAGAGGAAAGATATCCTTGGGCTTCAGGAATTGAGTGCCGAGGAGATCAAGTTAATTCTGGATACTGCGGCACCGATGAAGGAAATCCTGAAGCGGGAAATCAAGAAACTGCCCACCCTCCGGGGGCGCTCAGTGGTAACCCTTTTCTACGAGCCGAGCACGAGGACGAGGAATTCTTTTGAACTTGCTGCCAAGTACATGGGAGCAGATACCGTCAATGTCACCGTAGCTACCAGTAGTGTCCAGAAAGGGGAGAACCTGAAGGATACGGCAAAGACGATCCAGATGATGGGGATCGATGTGATCGTTATCAGGCACTCGGCTGCAGGTGCTCCTCATATGCTGGCGCGGATGGTCGAAGCGAGGGTGATCAATGCCGGGGATGGAGCTCACGAGCACCCCACCCAGGCGCTTCTGGACATGTTCACGATCAGGGAGAAAAAGGGGGATTTTAAAGGGCTTCAAGTGGCCATTCTGGGTGATATCACCCACAGCCGGGTGGCCCGCTCGAACATCTGGGGTTTGACGAAGATGGGTGCCGAGGTTAGGGTTGTCGGTCCGGCGACTTTGATGCCTCCCTATATCAGCGAATTGGGAGTGAAAGTGTTCTACAGGTGCGAGGAAGCTCTCGAAGGTGTCGATGTGATCAATGTCTTGAGGATTCAGAGGGAGCGGCAGAGAAAAGGGCTGTTTCCCAGTATCCGCGAGTATTCCCGCCTCTTCGGTTTAAATGAGGCTAGGCTCCGATATGCCAAACCAGATGTCCTTGTCCTCCACCCGGGTCCAGTCAACCGCGGGGTGGAGATCAGCCCCCAGGTCCAGGATGGACCCCACTCGGCGATCAATGAGCAGGTGACCAATGGAGTGGCTGTCAGAATGGCTCTTCTCTATCTTCTCTTGAGTGGGGGTGAATCAGGTGAAATTACTTCTTAAGGGCGGGTTTGTCGTCGACCCGGTTAGGGAGAGTATCGAGAAGCAGGACCTCCTCGTTGAAGGAGGAAAGATCACTGGTCTCGCCCCGAAGATCAGTATCGAGGATGCTGAAGTTTTCAATGTCACCGGTTGCTACGTCTGCCCCGGGTTCATAGACCTTCACTGTCACCTCCGGGAACCGGGTGAAGAGCATAAAGAGACGATTGCCACGGGCACGCGGGCCGCGGCCAAAGGTGGCTTTACTGCTGTCGTCTGCATGGGTAACACCAACCCACCTGCGGACAACAGGGCGGTGATCGAGTTCATCAAAAAGAGGGCTGCTGAGACTGGTGTTGTTCCTGTCTATCCTGTGGGGTGTGCGACAAAAGGGAGGAAAGGTGAAGAGATTTCCGAGATTGGCGACCTTGCCGAGGCTGGTGCTGTCGCTCTTTCTGATGACGGCAGTTCTGTGATGAACAGTGAGGTTTACAGAAGGGTTCTGGAATACAGCAAAATGTTCGACCTCTTCGTCATCAGCCACTGTGAGGACAGCAACTTAAGTGCAGATGGTGTCATCAACGAGGGTTTAGTTTCCACGATACTTGGCTTGAAAGGGATTCCTTGTGCTGCCGAGGAGGTGCACGTCGCCAGAGACATTATCCTGGTGGAACTGACTGGAGCCCGCCTGCACATCGCTCACGTCAGCAGTGGGGGTTCGATAAGGTACATCAAGGAAGCAAAAGAACGCGGGCTCCGAGTCACTGCAGAAGTTACACCTCACCACCTCTGCCTTACTGAGGAATTGGTTAAGGACTTCGACACCAACGCCAAGGTCAACCCTCCTCTGCGCACCCGCGAGGATGTGGAGGCCCTCCGCCAAGCGCTTAAAGAGGGAGTCATCGATGTCATCGCCACGGATCATGCTCCCCATTCACGGGAAGAAAAAGAGGTGGAGTTTGATTACGCCCCTTTCGGGATTTCTGGTTTGGAGACAGCAGTGCCTCTGCTCTGGGATAAGCTGGTGCATCCTGGTGTTCTTACACCCGTCGAGCTGGTGCAGAAGCTCGCCCTCAACCCTGCCCGCATCCTGGGTTTACCCGAACGTGTGCTTGCAGTGGGTAAAGAGGCGGCGATTACGGTGATCGCTCCAGATCTCCAGAAAACCGTTGATGTGAGCAGTTTTGTTTCCCTCGGTAAGAACTCACCACTTGATGGCTGGACGCTCCGCGGCTGGCCAGTGCTTACAGTTGTGGCTGGGAAGCCGGTAATGGTTGACAGTGATTATTTTGCAGGCCAAGAAAGGAGATAAATCTATGGAAGAGAAAGCCTACCTGGTTCTCGAAGATGGAACTGTCTTTCAGGGGGTTGCTTTCGGAAGTAGGGGTAAAAACTCTGGTGAAGTCGTTTTCACCACAGGAATGGCTGGGTACCAGCAGGTTCTCACAGACCCTTCGTACTGTGGCCAGATCGTGACCTTTACCTACCCTTTAATCGGAAACTACGGGGTCAATAATGATGATAATGAATCTGAAAGGCCTTGGGCCGAGGGGGTCGTTCTCAAAGAACTGTGTAGTTCCCCAAGCAACTGGCGCTCCCTGATGAAGCTGGAAGATTTCTGCCGCGAGCACGGGATCATCGGGATTTCGGGAATCGATACAAGGGCCCTTACCAGGCGCCTGCGTAATTACGGGACGATGCGCGGAGTCATCGCCACCGGTGACCACGATCCCCAGATCTTGGTGGAAGAAGCCCGGAACGTCCCTTCTCTTTCCGAGCAGGACCTTGTGCGAACTGTGTCAACGAAAAAGGTCCGCGTTTTTGGGGAAGGTGAGTGCAGGATTGTTGTCGTCGATTTGGGGGTGAAATTTTCCATCTTGCGTTCCCTGTTGAAGAGGAACTGTACCGTCTACCTGGTTCCGGGCTGGACACCTGCAGAAGACATTCTGAGCTACCGGCCCCACGGAGTCGTCTTTTCTAACGGACCAGGTGACCCCAAAGCAGCCTGGTATAGTGTGGAAACAGCGAGAGGACTGATCGGAAAAGTTCCTTTGATGGGCATCTGCCTCGGCCACCAGGTCCTTGCCCTGGCCTTTGGTGGAGACACCTACAAGCTCAAGTTCGGCCACCGGGGTGCCAACCATCCGGTCAAGGATCTGGAGAGAGGGAAAGTTTACATTACTTCGCAGAATCACGGCTTTGCTGTTGATGCCAAAAGCCTTCCTGATGAGGTTATGGTTACCCACATCAATTTGAATGACGGAACCGTCGAAGGGCTCAAGCACCTGAGGCTTCCTGTGTTCTCTTACCAGTTCCATCCCGAGGGAGCACCAGGGCCACTCGATTCCTCCCATTTGTTCGACCAGTTTATATCTGCGCTTTGGCGATCAAATTAGGTTTTTCAAAGAGGTGAAACTTTCATGCCACGCAATCCGGAACTGAAAAAAGTAATGGTGATCGGTTCAGGACCGATTGTTATCGGGCAGGCTGCAGAATTTGACTATGCCGGGACCCAGGCCTGCCGTGCTTTGAAAGAAGAAGGTGTTGAGGTTGTCCTAGTTAACAGTAACCCGGCAACGATCATGACCGACCAGGAGATGGCAGATAAGGTTTATCTGGAACCACTGACTCTAGAGTTCCTGGCAAGGGTCATTGAAAAGGAGCGCCCTCAGGGACTGATCCCGACTCTCGGTGGTCAAGTGGGACTCAATCTGGCAGTGCAACTGGCCGAGGCCGGTGTCCTTGACCGGTTTGGAGTCAGGCTCCTGGGTACTCCATTAGAAGCGATCAAGAAAGCCGAAGACCGCGAACTCTTCAAGAGAATGCTCCAGGAGATCGGGGAGCCTGTACCTGAGAGCAGGATCGTGGAGAATGTTGAAGATGCTGTTGCTTTCGCTAAAGAGATCGGTTATCCGGTTGTGGTGCGCCCTGCCTATACACTTGGAGGAACTGGAGGAGGAATTGCTCATGATGAGGCTGAACTGCGAAAAGTCGTCACCCGGGGCCTCGCCTTGAGCATGATTAGACAGGTGCTTATTGAGCGCAGTGTTACCGGTTGGAAGGAAATCGAGTATGAGGTCATGAGGGACAGTGCTGATAACTGTATCACGGTCTGTAATATGGAAAACATCGACCCGATGGGCATCCATACTGGAGACAGCATTGTTGTTGCCCCTACCCAGACCCTAAGTGACTATGAATACCAGATGCTGCGTACTGCTTCGATCAAGATTATCAGGGCGCTTGGTGTAGAAGGTGGCTGCAACATTCAATTCGCCCTCGACCCGGAAAGCTTCCGCTACTACGTGATCGAGGTCAACCCGCGGGTGAGCCGTTCCAGTGCCCTCGCCTCAAAGGCTACTGGTTACCCGATCGCCAGAGTGGCCACCAAGATCGCTCTTGGTCTGCGCCTCGACGAGATTGAGAACTTCGTCACCAGGAAGACCAGTGCCTGCTTCGAACCCACCCTCGATTACTGCGTCCTGAAGATCCCCCGCTGGCCTTTTGACAAGTTCCGGGGGGCAGACCGCACCCTCGGAACGCAGATGAAAGCGACGGGTGAGGTCATGGCCATTGACCGCACCTTCGAAGGAGCGCTCCTGAAGGCGGTGCGCTCCCTCGAGATCTCGGCAGTGGGCCTCTTCGTTCCTGGGATTCAGGAACTGGAGACCAGGGAACTCCTGAAAAAGCTTGAGGTTCCCTCTGATGAGAGGTTGTTCCTGATCGCCGAGGCCTTGCGGCGGAAAGTGGACCTCGAGGAGATCGCTGAACTCACGAAGATCGACAAGTTCTTCCTCCACAAGATCAGGGAAATCGTGGACTTGGAAAGAGAGTTTTCGAAGATGCACAGCATTCAGGAACTTGACCCGGACCTGGTGCTTACTGCCAAGAAAAAAGGCTTTAGTGATGATTTGATCAGCCACCTTACTGGAATTCCGGCTGACGAGATCCGGGATTTTAGGGCTCGAAAAGGGATCCGGCCTGTTTATAAGATGGTCGACACCTGTGCTGCGGAGTTTGAGGCAGAAACACCTTACTTTTACTCCACTTATGATCAGGAAAATGAAGCGGTCACGACGCAGAAGCGCAAGGCCCTTGTTCTCGGAGCGGGGCCGATCAGGATCGGCCAGGGCATCGAGTTCGACTACTGTTCAGTGCACTCTGTCTGGGCACTCAAGGAGGAAGGTCTGGAGGCCTTGATCATCAACAATAATCCGGAAACAGTGAGCACTGACTGCGATACTGCCGACAGGCTTTACTTCGAACCTTTGACTCTGGAAGACGTTCTTCATGTGGTTGAACAGGAGCAGCCGGAAGGGGTGATCGTTCAGTTTGGAGGACAGACGGCGATCAATCTGGCGGAACCGCTCGAACGGGCCGGTGTCCGCATTCTGGGGACAACAGTTGAACGGATTGATGTCGCCGAGGACCGCAAAAAGTTTGAACAGTTGCTTACAGAACTGGGAATACCAAAACCTCCTGGAAAAGGGGCGACATCTCTGGAAGAAGCTTTGGAGATAGCCCGTTCCATCGGCTACCCAGTGCTCGTCCGGCCTTCCTACGTTTTGGGGGGGCGGGCGATGGAGATTGTTTACTCCGAGGATGAACTCAAGAGCTATGTGGAATCTGCTGCCGCTGTGTCTCCCCACCACCCGATCCTGGTTGACAAGTACTTCCAGGGACAGGAACTGGAGGTTGACGCAGTCTGCGATGGAGAGGAAGTCCTGATCCCGGGGATCATGGAGCATATTGAGCGGGCAGGTGTGCACTCTGGAGACAGTATCGCCGTTTACCCGGCCCGGATTTCCAGGAGTTTGGAGAGAAAGATCGTTGACTATGTGGAAAAACTGGCACAGGCTCTGGAGATCAAGGGGCTCCTCAATGTGCAGTTCGTCTACTACCAGGAAGAACTCTACGTCCTTGAAGTGAACCCCCGTGCCAGCCGGACGGTTCCGTATCTGAGCAAGATCACTGGGATTCCGCTGGTGAAGATCGGGACGAAGATCATGCTTGGCAAGACCCTGCGCGATTTGGGCTACCGCGGTGGTCTCGTCCAGCCTAACCACCTCGTGGCGGTTAAGGTTCCGGTTTTCTCCTTCGGGAAGCTCCATGAAGTCGATACCTACCTGGGACCGGAGATGAAGTCTACCGGAGAAGTGATGGGGGTTGATTATTCTGTTGCCTGTGCCCTCTATAAAGGGCTTCTTTCAGCAGGGTGCACGATCCCGCGGTCGGGAATGGTGCTGGTGACCATCGCCGACCGGGATAAAGAGGAAGCCCTTCCTGTCGTGGAAGGTCTCCACAAGCTAGGGCTGAAGATTTGCGCCACCCGGGGAACAGCCCGCTTCTTGAGGAGTCGCGGGATCCCTGTTGATGAGGTTAATAAGATTGAGGAAGGTTCACCTCATGTCGTTGACCTGATCAGGTCAGGAAAGGTTAATTTCGTGATCAACACTCATAGTGGTGCGAGGGGAGCGGTGCGTGACGGTTTCCAGATTCGCAGGGCTGCTGTTGAGCACGGGATCCCTTGCCTTACCTCACTTGATACCGCCCGGGCGCTTCTTGAGGTGATTTCTTTCCTCCAGAGTGGGGGAGAAAGTGCCCTGATTTCTCTCGATGAATACGCTGTTGCTGCGCGTTACCTTTAAAAAAGAACTTCGATGAGAAAGGAAGAACGAAGGTGTCCGGATTTTATTCAGAAGTGTCATCTCAGATTGTTGAACAGGTTTCTGTAGCCCCGGATTGTTACCTCCTTACACTTAAGGCACCACAAGTGGCTGCAGCAGCCAACCCCGGCCAGTTCGTGATGCTCAGGTGTAGCACTGGCTATGACCCTTTTTTGCGGAGGCCGTTGAGCATCCACCAGGTACTCAGAGAGCAGGGGAAGATCAGGTTCCTCTACAGGGTGAAGGGAAAGGGTACAGCCTGGCTTTCCGAACGCAAGCCAGGAGAACGGGTTTCCCTCCTGGGACCTCTTGGGCGTGGTTTTGTTTATTCAGAAAAAAAGAAAAAAGGGCTTCTGGTCGGGGCGGGTATCGGTGTTGCTCCTCTCCTCTTCCTGGCCGAGGAACTGGCTTCATTGGAGTGGCAACTGGTGACTTTGATCGGGGCGCGGACGGCTTCTCAAGTTTTGCGGGGAGATGCTTTTTCCCGCTGTGGGGCCGTCAAGGTGATCACCGAAGACGGTAGCGCCGGGGAAAGAGGACTTCTTCTCCAGCTTTTGGAAAGGGAGCTCCGGGAGAACGATTTTGACGTGATTTTCGGTTGCGGTCCCCTGCCAGTCTTAAAAGGAATTCAGGAGTTCAGCAGGAGGTTCGGAATCCCTGCCCAGATCGCTCTTGAGGAAAGGATGGCCTGTGGAGTGGGAGCCTGTCTGGGTTGTGTCTGTCAGGCAAGGGATCGGACATACCTCCGGGTGTGCCGGGAAGGGCCTGTATTTGCTGCTGACGAGGTGATTCTTGATGGTTGATCTTTCTGTAGAGATAGCCGGCATCAGGATGAAGAACCCGGTGATGGTTGCCTCTGGCACCTTCGGCTTCGGCCTGGAGTATGCTCAACTCTTCGACCTCAGCAGACTGGGTGCCATTGTGACCAAGGCCCTGACGGTCGAACCCTGGCCGGGGAACCCTCCGCCCAGGATCTGGGAAACGCCGGCAGGGCTGCTCAATGCCATCGGTTTGCAAAATCCAGGAGTGGAAGTGTTTGCTGATGAGATCTTGCCTGAGTTGAAAAAGTTTGACATCCCTGTGATCGCCAACATCGCCGGTTTTACTAAAGAAGAGTTCGCAGAACTCGCTTCCCGGCTCACGGGAACCGGTGTCTCCGGGCTCGAGGTGAATATCTCCTGTCCCAATGTCAAGGCCGGGGGAATGGTCTTTGGGACGGTCCCTGAACTGGCTGCAGAGGTCGTTGAGGCTGTAGTCAGCTCTACCTCTCTTCCGGTGATCGTCAAGTTGACACCGAATGTTACTGACATCGTTGCTGTGGCGAAGGCAGTTGTCGAAGCAGGTGCCCACGCCCTCTCCCTGATCAACACCTTGTTGGGGATGGCTATCGACATTCACAGGAAAAAGCCCGTCCTTGCTAATGTGACCGGGGGGCTTTCAGGTCCTGCGATCCGGCCTGTTGCTGTCAGGGCGGTCTGGCAGGTTTCTCAGGCGGTAGATGTTCCTGTTGTCGGGATGGGGGGCATCTGCACTGGCAGTGATGCTCTCGAGTTCATCCTCGCCGGGGCTACTGCTGTGGCGGTCGGTAGTGCTAACTTTTACGACCCCTTGAGTTCGGTAAAAGTTGTGGAGGAGATCGAGAATTACTGTATCGAACACGGAGTGGAGAGTTTACACGAACTGGTTGGAGCAGCCTGGAAAAATTAACGAAAGGGGTATTTTATGGAAGCCAGAGAAAAGCTGATCATTGCTCTTGATGTCAGTGATGTTGAGCAGGCACTAGATCTCGTGGAAAAACTGAAAAATCATGTGGGCTTTTTTAAGGTGGGTCTGGAGCTTTTCTGCAACCACGGCCCAGGGATTGTGACCGCGATCAAGGAAAAAGGAGGCCGCGTTTTTCTTGACCTCAAGTTCCTCGACATCCCCAGGACCGCTGCCCAGGCGGCAAAGGCTGCTGTCCGCGTGGGGGCAGACATGTTTACCGTCCACCTTTCCGGGGGTAATGAAATGCTGCGGGCAGTTGTCGATGCTGTTCGTGAGGAAGCTACTGGAGTTCCTCACCCGCAGGTCATCGGAGTCACTGTGCTCACCAGCTTGGGGGCAGAGCAACTGAAAAACGAGGTCGGGGTCTTGCGCTCTCCGCTTGAGCAGGTGCTCTTTCTGGCAGAACAGGCCTTGAGGTGTGGTCTCAATGGAGTAGTCGCTTCACCGCGGGAGGCCAGTGCCATTAGGGCCCGTTACGGGTCTGACCTGCTGATCATCACACCAGGTATCCGTCCTCGGGGTGCTGGGGGGGATGACCAGAAGCGCACCGGTACCCCGGCATCAGCCCTTAAGGCTGGAGCGGATTACCTTGTGGTCGGTCGTCCGGTGCTCAGGGCACCTGATCCCTGCCAGGCTGCAAGGGAAATCATCCAAGAAATAGAGGAGGCATTGAAGTGACTGCAAAGAGGCTTACTGAAAAGGAACTGTTAGAAATTTTCCGAAACAGTGGGGCGCTTCTCGAAGGCCATTTTCTCCTGAGTTCGGGGCTCCACAGTGACCGTTACATCCAGTGTGCCCTTGTTCTCCAGTATCCTGATCTTGCTGCCAAGCTCGGTGCAGAGCTTGCCAGGTGGTTTCAGGATCTTCCTGTGGATGTTGTCATTGGTCCTGCCCTAGGCGGGATCCTAGTTGCTTACGAAGTGGCGCGGGCCTTGAATGTGAGGGCGATTTTTGCAGAGAGAGAGGACGGGGTAATGACCCTGCGTCGTGGGTTTTCGGTGAATCCAGGAGAAAGAGTACTGGTTGTCGAGGATGTGGTGACAACCGGTGGTTCCACCCGCGAGGTGATTGAAGTGGTGCAGAAGGCGGGAGCGCAGCTCATCGGGGTTGGGGCCCTTGTTGATCGGCACACAGGGACACTTGACTTCGGGGTTCCTTTCCACTCCCTATTGAGGCTGGAGATTGCCACTTATTCCCCGGAATCTTGCCCCTTGTGCGAAAAGGGAAAGCCCCTAGTAAAACCGGGAAGCAGGAGTAGTCCCTCTGGTCTTCGCTGATCATTTTGGTTATCAGGCTCAGGTTTACAATCAAGAGGTGGCCCAGGAGGCGGTGAAACTGGCTGAAGAAGCGGTAACTTTTGTGGCAAAGAAACTTGAGAAGTAAGGTTCCCAGGCAGCGTGCAGGGTGCAGTGCCCTGCTGGTCAATCTTTGTTTTCAGGAAGTTCTGGGTTTACCAGGATGGTTTCGTAGTTTTCGTAGACCACGAAGCCAGGCCGGGCCTTTTGAGGCTTGGAGACATTTTTGCGTTTTGTGTAATCAACAGGAACCTTTGATGAGTTCCTAGCCTCGCTGTAATAAGCAGCAATTTTCGCTGCTTGCTCCAGAGTCGATAGGGGAATCTCTCGGCCTGGCTGGCTTTTAATGACTACATGGGCGCCAGCCGCGTCCTTGACATGGAGCCAGAGGTCTTCGCTTTTGGCCAGACGCATGGTGATGTAGTCGTTCTGTTTGTTGTTTTTGCCTACGAGGATTTCAAAACCATCTCTAGATCTGAGTCTTAGAATCTGGGGTTTTGCTGTCCTCTTATGGTTTTTCTTTCCTTCCCTCGTTTTAGGCTGGAGATAACCTGCCTCTTCTAATTCCGCCCTGATTTCCTCGAGTTCCTCAAGGGTTTCTGCCTGTTCGAGAGCTGTCCTCACACTTGCTAGATACTGCAGTTCATCCTGTGTCTGAGATATCTGTTTTTCGATTATCTTCAAGGTGTTGCGTGCTTTGTTGTACCTGCGGAAAATCTGCTGGGCGTTTTCTGCCGGAGTCAAAGCAGGGTTAAGTTCGATTTTCACAGGAGGCCCCTCCGGATTGTAGATATTAGGAAACACTGCCTCTTTCTGGCCGCGGCTGACCAGATGAAGGTGGGCAAGTAATGTTTCTCCCAGGATCCGGTATTTTTCTGCTTGTTCAGCTTCTGACCTCGCTTCCTCCTGCAAGTCGAGCTTTTTGAGGCAGCGGGCCCACTCCCGCTCAACAGTATTTCGCAGGTGATTAAGGAGTTGCTGGAACTGCTGGGCTCTAATCTTTTCCTGGTAGTACAGGTCGATGGCTTGATTGATCGTTTCCTGTGGCTGAGACCGAAAGCCGGAATACTGTTCCAGCGGCAGAGGAGCAAAGCAAACCGGCCGGTTGTTGTCAAAGATCAGGGTTGGCTGGTAGTTCCCGTCGAGCAGTGGTGTGACCACTTTTTGAAAACCAGACCAGAGTACTCTCAGTTCATGTTCCCCGCAGAATTCCAGACAGAGGTCACCGTCCAGGCCGGCCCTGGTGACGATTTCCCGGGCCAGGGTGGGACCGATTCCGGCGATGTTGCGAAAAATGATTTCTTCCACTCTCTTTTCCAAGGGGTTCCTGAGGAGGATTTCTCGGAAGCTCTCTTCGTCAAGGTGGCGCGGGTCTACTTTGTTCTGGGCAGGGGGAGCAATGTAAGGGCGTCCTGGCAGCACTTCACGGTGGCGGCTGAGGGCGTGGGAATAGCGTTTAATCCCATCAATAATCATTCTGGTTTTCGGGTCTACGAGGATGATGTTGCTGTGCTTGCCCATGATTTCGACAACAAGGATTTTTTCCTGCAGTTCTCCAGTTTCCCCGATCCCGCTGAAGGTAAAGTAGAGAATTCGGTCGAGGTCTTCCTGTTCGATTTTTATCAACCTGCTTCCTTCTAGGTGCTTTCTCAGGACGAGGCAGAAAAGTGGGGGTGAGGAATTTTTCTTTCCTTTTTCTCTGTTGGTCAAGTGGACACGAGCGTTCTCCGCCTGGGCCGAAAGAAGCAAGTGAAAGCTGGCACCAGGTCTGCGGATGGTGATAATAACCACCAACTGCTCGGGCTGGAGGATCTTCTCTACTCTCCCCTGAAGCAACAATTCTTGGAGTTCTTTCACGATTAGACTGAGAGTAATCCCATCTGGTGACATAATGATCTCTCCGGTTATTGCAGTTTTCTCAGAAAAGTATAAGTTCTTATATTACTGGCGTCAACTCATTCTCATTGTTAGTTATCGTTCTGCATTTTCTAGAAGATTGTGGAATATGAATTTGAAAGAAAAAGATACCGGAGGGAGAAAACTATGGCAAATGCTCCTGCCTGGCACGCGCTCGATCCGCAGGCAGTTGCTGAAACCTTGATGACGAACCTGCGCAAAGGGCTGGGCTTCCGTGAAGCTGCACGCAGGTTAAGCGTTTTCGGCAAGAATCAGCTTCAAGAACAAAAGTCTCCTTCGCCCTGGCTGCTCTTCGTTAGCCAGTTCAGGAATTTCATGGTTTACGTGCTTTTGGGAGCGATGGGGATTTCTTTTGCTCTCGGAGAATTTGCTGATGGAGCAACGATCCTAGCAATCATCCTGATCAACGCGATTTTGGGATTTGTCCAGGAATTTCGGGCGGAAAAGGCTTTAGCAGCACTGAAAAAGCTGACTTCTCCTGAGGCAACAGTGATCAGAGATGGCTGTGAGAAACGCATCCCTGCTGTTGAACTTGTGCCCGGAGACCTCGTAAGACTAGAGACAGGAGACCGTGTGCCTGCAGATATCCGTCTGATTAAAGCAGTAAGTCTGGAGGCCGAGGAGGCAATCCTCACTGGGGAGTCGCAGCCTATTTCCAAAGATGCCGATGTTGTCCTCCCTGCCAAAACCGAGCTTGGCGAGAGGAAAAACATGGTTTTTCAGGGTTGTCTGATCACCAAGGGGCGCGGTCTTGGTGTTGTTGTAGGAACCGGAATGAACACTGAAATGGGGGACATTTGTGGGATGCTGAGGGATGTTGAGCCTGCACCCACTCCGTTGCAGCAGAGGCTTGAAAGGTTGGGCAAGATCCTTGTTGCTCTCTGTGTTTCCCTTTGTGCCGTGATCACCATCACTGGAATCGCCCGCGGGGAATCAGTCTACCGGATGTTTCTCGCAGGAGTGAGTCTCGCCGTTGCTGCCATTCCCGAGGGGTTACCTGCAGCGGTAGCTGTTGCTCTGGCTACTGGAGTTCAGAAACTGAGTAAAAAAGAGGCAATTGTACGGAGGCTTCAGGCTGTTGAAACTCTCGGGTGTGTTACTGTCATTTGCTGTGACAAGACTGGCACTCTGACCCTTAATGAAATGACTCTTCAGGAAATCTATGCAGATGGCAAGAAATTTTTTGTTTCTGGCTCAGGCTATCGACCTGTAGGTGATTTCTACGATCAGAATACCCAAAAGGTCGATCCCACAAATATAAGAAGCCTCCAATTGTTTCTCGAGATCGCTGCACTCTGCAATAACGCTCAGCTTGTCCACGAGAAGATCGTCCTGCCTGGGGTTTTACGTTGGAGGCGGGGAAGGAGCAAGCGCAGTTGGGAGTTGAAGGGGGACCCCACCGAGGGAGCACTCCTAGTTGCCGCAGCGAAGGCAGGGATTTGGAGAGAAGAGTGGGAGCGGAGATGGGGGATACGGCTTCATGAGATACCGTTTGACTCAGAGAGAAAAATGATGAGCACGGTCTACAGGTCTCCGAAGAAAAAATTTTTGGTTTTTACTAAAGGGGCTCCTGAGAAAGTCCTTGAGTGCTGTTCAGCAGTAATCGAAGGTGGTCAGATAAAACCTCTCACTTGGGAGCTTAAGGAAAAGATCATCAAACAGAATCAGGAGATGGCCGGCCGCGCCCTGCGGGTACTTGCTCTGGCTTATAAGGAAATGGACCACCTGGCTACAGAAGGAATTGAAACCGACCTGATTTTTATTGGTCTTGCCGGGATTAAGGATCCCCCCAGACCGACGGTGCGCTACACCCTCGAGACCTGCCAGAAGGCCGGGATAAGGGTGGTGATGGTAACCGGGGATCACCCTCTTACTGCTGCTGCAGTTGCCAAAGAACTGGGGCTAGTGAGGAATGGAGAAGGTCTCGTTCTCACTGGTCAGGAAATCGACCAGTTATCCGAAAAGGAGCTGAGCGAGAAAATGAAAGCTATCAGAGTTTTTGCGCGGGTTTCTCCTTTACACAAACTGCGGATTGTACGGGCTCTAAAAAAATCTGGTGAAATTGTTGCCATGACCGGTGATGGAGTTAATGATGCTCCTGCTTTGAAAGAAGCTGATGTGGGAGTGGCAATGGGACAGAGTGGGACTGATGTCTCCAAGGAAGCGGCAGCAATGATCCTGGCCAACGACGAGTTCGACACTATAGTTAAAGCGATCGAAGAAGGCCGGGGAATCTACGAAAATATCAGAAAGTTTATTCGCTACCTTCTGGCCTGCAATCTCGGCGAGGTTTTAACGATGTTTTTTGCTACCTTAACCGGGATCCCACTTCCCCTCTTGCCGATTCAGATTTTATGGGTTAATCTAGTAACAGATGGCCTTCCTGCAGTTGCTCTGGGTGTCGACAAC
>LDZS01000007.1_pt1 | contig 22163 bp, 27 predicted proteins | sample 615471 | NCBI WGS metagenome assembly LDZS01 (sample SAMN03408295, study PRJNA278302) | terrestrial metagenome | isolation source: oil reservoir sample K3 | place: USA: Alaska, North Slope, Kuparuk formation | collected 2013
AAGGGGCTGGTCGCGGCGATGGGTGTACTCACGTTCCTCGTAAGCTTCGTCAGCTTGGCGCCCCCTTACCTCACCAAGCTCCTCTTCGACCGAGGGATCATGGTCGGCGAGGTGGGGAGGATCGTGAACTATGGGCTCCTCGCCATCGCCATCTATCTTCTCATCGCCGGCGGGCAGTTCGTAGCTCAAGCTTTATTTGCCTTGGCCAGCAGTCGCTTTACGGTACAGGTAAAAAGCCAGGCCCTGGGGCGGCTCCTCGGCATGCCCCTGGAGTTCCTCGACCGCGAGCAAAGTGGCTATCTCGTAAGGCGCCTCAACGAGGTGGACGCCCTGAGTGGGATCTTTTCCCCTACCATCTTCCAGTTCATTTCTAGCATGATCCAGTTTGGGGGAGCAATTGGGGTTATGGTGGCCATCAGCCCCCAGGTCACTGGGCTAGCGCTTCTCTTTTCTCCCCTCTACTACTTCATCACCAGGGCCACAAGTAAGTCATTGCGCCAGAGCACCCAAGCGCTCATGGAGACCACTGCCAGGACCCGGGGAGGCTTGCAGGAGGCCGTCTCCGGGGCGGCCGACCTGAAGGGCTTGGTGGCAGAGGAGGCCAAGCTCCGGGAGATCACCCGGCAGTTCTCCACCGTTGCCGCTCAGAGGGTGCGCCAATCCGTCTTCATGGGAGGGGGTACTCAGTCCATCGGCTTCCTCACCAATTTGGCCGGTGTGCTGGTCTTGATGCTCTCAGGGGTTCTGATCACTCATGGTAGACTTTCGGTGGGCGATTACATGGCGCTTTCTGGGTACGTGGGGAGGGTCTTCCTTCCGTTCCAGCTCTTCGGCAGTTTCGCCCTCACAGTCCAGCCCGTGCTGGTGGCTTTAGCTCGCCTGGCGCCCTTTTTCGAGGAAAAGACGGAAGAAGAGCTGTGGGGCGACCTCAAGGTGGATAAGCTTCAAGGGGATATCGAGTTTCGGAACGTGCACTTCGCCTACGACCCGGCCCAGGGCGACGTCATCCGAGGTATAAGCTTTTCCATTGGGCCAGGCGAGCGTGTTGCCCTCCTTGGCCCAAACGGCTCGGGAAAATCCACGCTTGTGAAACTCCTCCTTGGCTTTTACCCAAACTACCGGGGCGAAATCCTGATCGACGGGGTAGAACTCCGCGAATACGATGTAGCTTCGCTTCGCAGGAGAATAGGGATCGTTTCCCAAAACGCTTTCTTATTTACCGGGACGCTATGGGAGAACGTAAAGATAGCGAACCCTTCCGCTACAGATGAGGAGGTGGAACGAGTCCTTGCCCTAAGCGGTTGTACCCACGTTTTCAGCGGGGACTTGCGGAAGGTCTTCATCGCCGAGGCGGGAAGGAATTTATCCGGAGGGCAGAGACAAGCAGTAGCCATCGCCCGCTGCCTCCTCAAGGATCCGGACCTTTTGATATTCGACGAAGCGACGGCCCATCTGGATCGCGAGGCTCGCGAGGTGGTGATGGAGGCCTTTATGAAGGCATTCAATGGTAAAACCCGCGTTTTAATCACCCATGACCCCGCGATCGCGAAGTTCGCCAAGCGGATATTGCTGCTTGAGAACGGCAAGGTTAAGCCCGCCGGCACGGATGGCATCGCGGAGGCTTTTTCCCCGGGAGACTAGGTCGCCGCCTGGTTTTTTATTTCGCTTGCGCCGCCAGTCGCGCGTCGAAGGTAAGCAGGGGCACGCCCAAAGAACGGGCGAGATACAGGTAGCTTGCATCGTAGGTGGTAAGCCCCTTCTCCAAAGCCAGCCTCAGCACCTCCAGATGATCCACTTCCGTCCAGTTGATATCCAAAGATAGGCCGATCTCCAAAGCCTCGCAGATCCTCTCCCTCAGCTGGGGATACTTTGGGGCCTTCTTGCGGGCCACGCTGGTGAGCTCGTAGGCAAGGAAGGGGCGGCGCATAAAGCTCCGCTCCTTCAAGTAGGGACAAGGCCTCTTTCGCCCGGGGCTCCCCAAAGATCAGTGCCCCAAGTACAGAAGCGTCTAGCACCTTAGCGGGCATCCCGATTTTCCCGTACCAGGTTCACCGTTTCGTCCTCGGTCTTGATGCCCAGCGCATGTATCTTGCGGTAAGCCTCATCTACTGTCAGATGTTTCGAGGAAAGGGCCTCCTCCAAGATGGCCATCAGCTCCCCTTGAAGGGAACGGTGGTGCCGCCTGGCCCGCTCCCTGAGCCTCTCCACCAACTCATCCGGAACGTTCTTGATCGAGAGGTTTACAGCCATCCTCCTTTGCCCCCTTGGATCCATTTTGGAACCATTGTAGCCCGCCATAGCCGCTGCGCCAGGAGACCCAAGCGGGCTAGCTCCGTGGCACCAGCCTCCTTTCACCGTAGTTTGACCCAAGTTCAAGGGGGCGCTATCCTCGGTCCAAGACGGCCCGGCCGGGGGTGAAGGAAATGACCGGACCGCCTTCCAATCTGGTTGGGTGTACGGCCTGTGTAACCCGGTCCCTCTGTGTCTTCTCCCCGCTTGCGCCCGATGTTCTGGATGGGGTTGTACATCACATCCGTCTCAACCCGAAGGACGCGATCTTCCGCCAGGGTGCCCCTGCCTTGGGCTGGCACATCCTCTGCCGGGGTCGGGCGAAGCTCGTCTTGCACACCGCCCAAGGGGAGAGGCTCCTCCTCCGGTTCGGAAAGCCCGGGGACCTCCTCAACCTCACGGTCTCCGGACCCCATGCCTTCTCAGCCGAGGCCATCGACCACTGCCGCGTTGGCTTTGTCGATCGGGACCAGCTTTCTTTCCTCCTTTGGGAGCATCCCGAGCTTCTGAAGGGAGTGCTTCGGCGCCTCTCCTTGTGGGAAGAACGCCTTGCCCGAAGGGTGGAGGACCTGGCAGCCTTGGGTGTCCAGGAGCGCTTGGTTCGGGTGCTCCTCGAGCTCGGGGAGGAACACGGGATCCAGGAGGACGGCGGCCTGCGGATCGACCTTCCGCTTTCCCACCAGGATCTGGCCGATCTGGTTGGCGCCAGCCGTCAAAGGGTCAATCTCCACCTTCGAGAGTTCGTGAACCAAGGCCTAATCCGAGCCGACCGCGGTCGGCTCATCATACTTGACGAAGAAGGCCTGCAGAGGCTAGGGTGACGAATTTCCCTTTAATCGCAGATCCTTTCCCCAACAGGCTTTTAGCCGTTGTGTCACCTAGGTGACACCTTTTCTGTCACCTAGGTGAGAGACAAGAGAGACGAATAAGCCTAAAAATGGAAAAGGAGGTGATGCAGGTGCGATTAGTGTGGATTGTGGTGTGCTTATTGGGCCTAGCAGGACATATTAGCATGGCCCAAAGGCTACCGCCCGTTATCGCGGACTTGTGGGGTTCAGACATAACAGTCCGTGAGTTCCTTGAACGTGTTGATCCTCTTGTGCTTTACCGCATCCCTCACGAGTTCTGGGATGTAAAGGTTCAGTGGGGGGCAGAGACTCTTCAGTTCCGTTGGAAGGGTGCCCCTGAGGAAACTTCGACTGAGGGCGTTGAGGCAGGGGGTATGGAGCCTGACTCCATCGTCATTTATGTGCACTGCACCAACGCCATCGAAGATCTGGGTGGTCGGGACGTTTACTACGGGGCCTCTTCGACGGTCTGGTACCCACCGTTCCTGCGCATGCCTTACATGCAGGTGACTGCCTGGCTTTGGGAAACTGGCATGTGGCCGGTCGATAGCGAATATGATGATTGCTATAATTGCTGGAGAGTAACTGTGAATGATGTGGAACACGTAGCTGGCCAGCACTATTATCAAACTGTGAGTTTGCACTGTGCAGAAGCTCCTCCCGGATACGAACCGCAGTATCAATGCACCACTCGGTATTCACCCAATATCTGGATTGACTGATCAAACAAGGACCACAAGGAGGCCTGAATGAGGTGCTGGGCGTTGGGGAGCCTGGTATTGGCGCTTGGGTTTGGAGTGGCCTTTGGGCTGGCAGGTCAGCCAGTTGAGTGGGAACCTGGAATGTATTGGACCTACCAGGTGAAGGCGGCTGACGAGCAGAGTTTACCTGCTCCTCCCCCGATCATGACCTTTTATGTGGTGGCCTCGCGTTCCCTTCTTTGGGTGAGAATCTATGCACTGGCTCAAGTCATGGACCATCCCCGGGGAGCCCTTCAGTTGATTCCCTACCTCGAACAGCCTGGGGGACCTGTCCCCCAGGGTTGGCCCTTCCTCATCGAGCATCGGCCAGGGCTGCCGGGCGAGATAGTGTTCATGACGGTTTACTCAACCGCTGCGCTTCCCGGCGAGGGGACAAAACAGTACACCGAGACCGTTCGGCCGCTAGAGATGGAACCGGAAGAAGCACAGGAGTGGTTAGAAGCCATCGGCCCCGCAGGGGAGGCCATGGAGGAGGCCCTGAAAGAAGGAAGGATCACAGAGTGGCGGGAGATTACCGAAGCACAAGCTGAGGGCGTCACCGTCCCGGCGGGGGCATTCGACCAATGCCGAACGATACATTACAGGGCCCACTATGGCTACGGCGCAGCCGAGGAGGGCACGGCTTGGTGGAGTCCCGAGGTAGGCTGGTGGGTACGGCTTGAGGGAAGCAAGACGTTTGCTGGGAAGACCAACCGATACACGATTGAGCTTATCCAGTGGGGAAGACTTTCGCAGGAGGAACTCATCCAGCGGCTTGCCACTGCCTTACAGCATACAGAATCGTTGAGCCCGAGGATGGCCGAGACCGTGCGCAGCCAGCTGCAAGAGCTGGGTATAGAGATCCCCGGTAGATTAGAGACAGTGCCTTAGCGGGCATCGCGGTCTTCCCGCACTAGTGTGACCGCTTCGTCCGCGGTCTTGACGCCCAGCGCCCGTATCTTGCGGTAAGCTTCCTCCACGGTAAGTCGCTTGGGATAAAGGGCCTCCTCTAGGATGGCCAGGAGCTCCCCTTGGAGGGAACGGTGATGGCTCTAGGCCCGCTCCCGCAGCCTTTGCACTAACTCATCAGGGACATTCTTGATGGACAAGTTCACCGGCATGGATCTCCTCCAAAACGGATCTATTTTGAAGCCATTTTAGATTCCGAGGCAGGGCTTGGCAACCAGTGCCGATGGTACTGGGACCCCGTGGCCCGGGAGAGTAGGTCGCCGCCTGGATCTTTTATTTTGCGCCTGCATGTAGTGGGCCAATACATCGTGACCCCCCTTAGAGGCCCAGATCACCGCCACCTCGTCCAAAAGCACCACCGGAAACGCCGCAAACTCGTCCGGAAGATCCAGTCCCAGCTCCCGCAGCCTCTCCATCGGGGTCCTTCCCCCCATCCCCGCCCCGAAATGGGGGCGCTCCACGTTGTAGTACCACTGGTACCTCTGCGCTAGAGCGAGGAACTCCCCGGTGGTGGTCACCTCTCCCAAGCATGGGATGTAGAACTCCTCGTCGTCGATCCGATGCGATCTCTCCACCCTCCCCTGATACCCCTTCCTCCCCTTGGGCGCCCGACACAGCCTCGCCCGGAAGGGGCGGTAATACTTCGTGTCCAGCTTCACAAGGTGGTGGGGGTTATCTCCCCCGAACTCCGAACCCCAGTCCTCCTGCCATTGGACCTCCACCTCGATCCCCCATGCCCTGAGCCAGCTCATCACCAACGCCACGAAACACAGCCCGTTCACCACCGAAAGCCTGTGGCTGTATGCCAGGAACCTGAACCTCGTCCGTACCTCAAGAAAGGTCCACTGGTAGCGGGGAAGACGGTGTTTCCTTAAGTGGTCCCACAGCTTCGTCCCCAAAGTCCCTTTGTCCAGGATGTCCTTGGTGTCCACCTGGGCCAGGCGGAAGGGTTCGTCCTCGTCCCACGCCCACCGGGCAGGATAAAAGACCCGCCTCTTTTTACGTGGGCTCCGTTCCTCCTTTGGGAGGTAACGGCGCAGGATGTGGCGGACCGTTCCCTCGGGGAGGCCCAGGGCATAGGCGATCCTCCTCCTCCCCCAACCCCGCTCCCTCCGCAACTTAAGCACCTGTTCCTCCACCTCTGGCGGGGTACGGCGGGGGGAACGTTTGGGTCTTCTGGGCCGGTCGTAAAGCCCGGCCTTCCCTTCCTCCCTGTACCGCCGTACCCACTTGCGCACGGTGTTGCGGGAGAGGGAGAGCCTGCGGGCCGTCTCCCGGATGCTCCCACATTCCCGGTAGACCTCCACGATCTTGAGCCTCAGGACCACTTTGCCCTCCTTGTGGGTGAGCCGGTAAGCTTCGGTGAGCGTGAAGGCCAACAAGGCGGCATCCCCCCTTTCTTCGAGGTCTGGATGAACTTACGAATAGGGGGGATGCCGCACATTTTCAAGAATCTCTCGAATGCCCCAAGATCCGGCCTCGGGGGTGGGTCACCATGTGTTGGCGCACCTACTTTTTTTTGCATCGCTTGACTGGTCCGCGGGGGAGGTAATAATCACCCTAAGGAGGCAGTCATGGGTGGGTTGCGTGCTCCTCCTGGGTGGGCCAGGTACGGTGACTGCTCGGCTCTTTCCTCATGTGTCCTTTCCCTGCTTCCTCGGGAGCGCAGGGTTGATTTGATCCCCAACCTTTACCGCCTTCGTTTCGGGGCGGGCGAGGTGATCTTCCGCCAAGGGGTGCCGGTAGCGGGCCTGTACATCTTGTGTCGGGGGTATGCAAAGCTTGAGTTCAGGACGTCGTCGGAGAAGAAACTCCTCGTCAAGTTCTGCGCCCCTGGGGATCTCCTTGAGGGGGGCGCTTTGCGAGGAGCACGGAGCGTCAGCGGTGGCGTTGGATGCCGCCGTGGTCACCCTTTTCCCCAAAGAGTTGGCCCGGGAGCTCCTTGAGCGCCAGCCCGAGCTGGCCGTAGAGGTAGCCCGCCGGCTTTACCGGGACTGGCATATGCTGATAGGCCGGTTGGCCTACCTCGCTTACGGGGGCGTGAGGGCGCGGCTAGCCAAGGGGCTCTTGGAGCTAGCGAAGCACTACGGGGTGCGCTGCGAGGGGAGTTTGCGAATTGAGGTGCCCCTTTCCTTGCGGGACCTGGCGGAGATGATCGGGGCGAGTCCCCAAACGACAAGCCAGGAGCTCCACGCCCTTGCCAAGAGGGGGCTGATAAAGGTGGCTTGGCCCACGATTTCCATCCTCGACCCCGATGCCTTGCGCCGCCACGGGTGACGAATGTCCTCTTTGGCTAAAAGTTACATTCCTGTCAGTGTTATCGCCTGTCCCTTCGCCTAGACGAAGCCATCCCTTTGGGAAGCCGAAGGCTTTCGTTCAGCTAGCTGATAGACAACGGAGACGAACAAGCCTAGACTGGTAGTAAGTCTAGCTAAAAGGAGGTGTGGTAACGTGGGTGTCATGGCGGTCCCTTCATATGAAGGAGAGGAAATAGCTGCGTGCGCCGCCTGTCTGATACCCGGGATGGCGCTTAGCCCAAGTCTTGTAACCTATCCTTGCCCCATATGGTGGATAGCGGCCGCGGTTTGAGTGCCGTTTGGTGAGGTGATTGCAGCACAGATATATGTGCTACAATCATTTTGCCGGAGAGGATAGAAATGTATCCTGTACTAGCCAAAAATGTGATATTGCATAAACAATTTGGAGGATCCTTTGTCTTTAATAAAGGCAACAGTCAGATGGCCGTATCTAAGATCAATAGATCTGCTGCTGAGATACTCGAGTTGTGCGATGGCAGTCGGTCTGTCACAGAAATAAGTCATATTATGGCTGCCAAATATGGTGATGCATTTGAAAGGGTTGAACAACTGGTCTCTAACTTTCTAAATGAGGCTGTCCAAAAGGGGCATATAGTCTTTAATATGAATAGAATGCGAAGTGATATAGATGTAACAGGAGCCTACGATTTGGTAATTCCTTTACATATCTCTATTGAGGTAACCAATGCTTGCCCCTTACACTGTGAACATTGCTATAAGGACAGCGGTAATTCTTTGGGGAAAGAGCTATCATTAAAGGATTTAATAAAGATAATTGATTTGCTTTCAAAAGCAGGTGTAAAGAGAGCTTTTATCACCGGGGGAGAGCCTCTTATGCGACATGATTCAATCGGTTTTCTACAGCATGCATCTCAAAGGCTGGATGCTATTATATTAGCTACAAATGGATACCTCGTTACGAAAAGAATAGCACGATCTATCGCAGCGATGAAAAATATTGTTATACAAATAAGTTTAGATGGTACGGAAGAAGTACATAACCAGTTCAGAGGAAGGGATGATGCTTACCGAAAAGCAGTTGATGCTATATCCCTCTTTTCCTCTGAAGGTTTGTATGTAATTGTAGCGATGACTGTTACACCATACACTCAAGTTTATATGGAAGAAGTGGCTAAAGTTGCGAAAGAAAGGGGCGCAAAGGAGGTTAGGTTCGGCCTTGTTATGCCGCTAGGGAGGGCGGAAGGCAAGTCGTTGCAAATCACGCGTAAGCAGGCGATTCAGCTGGGAAGTAGGATTACTGAAATTAGAGAGAAATACGAGCGAAGAGACTTTCGAAATCGAGACGGGTATTTCGTTGTGGGAGATCTAGATTTGGGAAATGTTGATGGCGTTTTACTGCAAACAGCTCAAATGCAGTACCCAAAAAGGGTGAGCGGTGTCCTATTTAAAGGCCTGAGTAACTGTGGAGCGGGTCACCTAAGTTTTAATATCTTGCCCAACGGAGACGTAACCCCGTGTACTACCGTCTCAGCGCTAAAATTTGGCAACATTGTGAAGGATGACCTCCATAAGATATTTGGATCTCCCAAAACTCTGGTTTTTAAAAAGCTACAAGCACCCTCTCCGGCGATCTGTAAGGATTGTGAATCTCTTTATCTATGTAGAGGCTGTATCGGGATGGCTTTCTCTACCGGCAGGAAGAAAAGCTGTCGATGGTTAGAATATTTCTACCAGGAGCTTAACAGTCCATGATTAATAGATTAAGAGAGTGGAGTTTAAAGGAAGAGGGTGTCAGTTTAGTAGCTGGCAACCATGATGCTATAAAAGTGCTAGCTCTCACGAAAAAATACGGTTCAGAAAAGAGCGCAGTCCATGATCTTTCTTTCAGCCTCGGGAAGGGCGAAATCCTGGGCCTTGTCGGACCGAACGGCGCCGGAAAGACCACCACCCTGAAATGCATCCTCGGCCTAGTCCGGCCTACAGCAGGCGGTATCTGGGTAGAAGGAAATCCAGCTGGGTCACGAGAGGCGAGGGCGGCGATCGCTTACATCCCGGAGACCCCCTTGCTATACGACGATCTGACGGTTACAGAGCATCTGAAGTTTGTGGCCATGGCCTACCGCGTGCCCCAAGAACGCGCGATTCAAAGGATTGACCAGCTACTTCGGGACTTCGAGTTCGAAGCCCAAAGGGATGAGCCCCCTTTGGCCTTCTCTAAGGGCATGCGAAGGAAGCTCTCCGTTGCTTGTGCTCTTGTCCACGATGCCCCGGTACTATTGGTGGACGAGCCGTTCACCGGATTGGACCCCCATGCCGTCTGGACGCTGAAGAAATGGCTGCGGAGGGCAAGGGCCGAGGGGCGAAGTGTTCTTCTCTCCACTCACATGCTGGGGATAGCCGAGGAGCTCTGTGACCGCTTTTTGATCCTGCACCAAGGGAGCAAGGTTGCGGAGGGGACACTGGCCGAACTGCGAGAACTCCCCAAACTCAGTGGAAGGACAGAAGCAAGTCTTGAGGAGGTTTTCATCTCCCTGACCAACCCCAATCCGGAGTTCGAAGAGAGCAAGATGGAGTAAGCCATGGTCTCCGACCTTGTCATCCTTTTTGTTCTGCGGACTCTGCAGTACAGAAGGTTGCTTGCTCGCTTAGGAAGGCGCGCCCGGACCGCAAGCCCCGTCACGATCCTCCTCGTGCTTCTCCTCGTCGGGGGCTTGGTGCTCCTTTGCCTTGAAGCCCCGATGTACGTAAAAGACTTCTTGGAGCGATCGGCCTATCCTGCGGAACGACTGGTTACACCTGCGCTTTATGGCTTCCTCCTCTTGCTGTTCTATCGCAGCTTCACCCGTGGGATCCACTACCCCCCTTTCTATCTTGCCCAAGGGGATCTCGTGCTGCTCCTCTCTTCCCCAGTGGACCAGCGGGTGGTCCTTTTTGCCCGGTTAGCCCGCTCCTTTTTTACAAGTGGGCTCGGGATCGCGATCGTGTGCCTGCTCTCCACACGGTTTCTTCCCGTGATCTTGCCCGGGCTTTCGCCAGGGAGAATTGCGGCCCTGGGGATCGGGGTCTGGTTCATTCTCATCACACTAGCCGATCTGCAGTGGTTTGTGTTTCGCTTTCGGACTCTCAGGATGATCGCGCGGGTTGTGAAATACGCAGTTTCCTTCGTCTTCGTGCTCACTTTGGTAGCCCTATTCGTCCTCTGGGTTGTGAACCCAGGGATCTTCCCAGTTGGCACCGCTTCCGCCGCTGCCGGAACCCTACCGCTTGCCATATTTCCTCATCTCCCCGCGTTAATCGGGCTCGGCCTATTGGCTTTGGCCGCCTCCTTCATCGCCTTCCAGACAATGGCGGGAGCGGACCTCGAGCGCATCGCGAACTACAGTTTCTTTATTGGGGAAAGCCTCAAGCTGGTCCAGGGCAGGCAGTTGGAGGAGGCCAGACGTCTGGCTGCTCGGATGAGCGAGGGAAGGAGGGGAAACGCGCGAATAAAGATCCCGGGCTATGGGTTCGGAGCGGGGGCCATAGCGTGGAAGAGCGCTACAGTGCTGGTAAGACAGGGCTGGCAAACGTGGCCTATGTTAGCGTTCTTTTTCTTGGGGGCATTTTTCGTAGCCCTGTACGTGCAGCCATTTTGGGCCAAAGTGCTTGGTGTCTTCTACCTATTTTTCACATCGGCCAATTTGGCGCTGACTGCCTTTCAGCAAGACCTCAGAGCGAGAGACTTCATGCACCAATTGCCCTTCTCCCCTAAGGACATCGTTCGTGGAAGCTCGGTGATCCCAACCCTCTTGCTCTCCTGCTTAGGATGGGTTCTAGTTACTTTGCTATGGGCTCGAAACCGCTACGGCTTTGAAGAATATGCGTTTCTTATGGCCCTCACTCCTCTCGGTTCCTACCTGATTACCATTTGCAGGTTGACCTCGGTGCTTGCAGGGAGTCACCAAAGCGGCGGCAGAAACTCAGTAGCATTCAGTTTGGTTCTTTTGATGGTTGGGGGTCTATCCGGCCTTGCCTGGCTACTCAAAAACGGCTGTTTTCCTTCTCTTTGGGTTTGGGGGGTTATCTTCTTAACCGGGTTCCTTGGAGGAGCGATTCTTAGGCGGGTGGCGACCAGCCACGTGATCAAATGGATGGAATGGCATGATTGAGGTACCCCCGCTTCTGGAGTGGAAAGTGTTGGACAAAGCCCTCTCGATATTGAGTAGTAAAGCAAATTTTGCGGAAATTTATTTAGAGCTCCGTTTGACGCTAGTCCTCAAATCGGAGGACCAGCAATTAAAAGGACCAAGTTATGGCTGAGACGCTGGGATAGGCGTACGTTTAATGGATAACGATTCAATCTATTATACTTACAACAATGGCGTGAACGAAATGTCACTTATGGATCTGGTCCATAGGTGCATAGCAAGTAGTTCGCGTTTTCCAGACAGCCACTTACGTACACATGATTCCGCTTGCGAGAGAGAAGCTATTAATGCCAGAAGTTACTTCGATGTTGATGTTATTCATGAAACATTCCTATCGGCTCACAAACATGTGATGGGCTATAGCAAAAGAATCGTTAGAGTTTCAATAGGAGGTGTGCAGGGCCTCAAGATTGTCCAGATTGTTAACTCCGAGGGGGTCCAGAGTTTAGATCAGAAAAACCTTAACTTATGTAGAGTTGAAATCCTTGCACAACAAGGCGCGCGTGTCGAGCGAGGAATGGCAGAGGTGGGAAGTAGCAAAGAAACCATCTTCACTGTCGATGAGGTTGCTGAGATAGGGAGGGAGGCTGCCCATCAAGCATTAACACTTTTGGAAAGCTCTGCACCACCATATGGGGAAATGCCCGTAGTTTTAAGTTCCGGCCAAGGGGGCTATTTAATCCATGAAGCGAGTGGTCATGCCTTAGAAGCAGATCATGTAAGCTCGGGCATGAGTGTTCTTGGTGACAAAATGGGGCAAAAAGTGGGCTCCGAGATTTTGACAGTCATAGACGATGGGACACTTCCCCTGAAGTTAGGTTCAGCAACGGTTGATGACGAAGGCACGCGCACCCAAAGCACTGTCCTTATTTCTCATGGGATACTTAAACATTTAATACATGATTTACTAAGTGCAAAGATGACGAAATGCGAACCAACGGGTAATGGACGGAGACAATCGTTTCGCTTCCCTCCGCTCCCCCGTATGACAAATACATATGTTGCGCCAGGCGACTCGTCACCAGAGGAAATAATTGCCTCGACAGAGAAAGGATTATTCGTTAAGAGCTTGAGCGGAGGGCAAGTTAACCCGGCGACAGGAAAGTTCGCCTTCGGAGCTCGCGAGGCCTACCTAATTGAAAAAGGAAAGATTGGTAGACCTGTTCGAGGCCCGACTTTGATCGGAGATAGCATGCAGGTGCTAAGAGACATCGATATGATCGGAAATGACTTAAAATTCGCGATAGCCCTATGTGGCAAGAAGGGCCAATACGTATATGTGACCTTAGGACAGCCAACTCTCAGAATAAAAAGCCTTTTGGTGATAGGAAATAGGGAATGAAACAGTTGTACTCTAAAGCGTCGAAAGCACTGGGAATTTGTAAGAAGAAGGGCGTACAGGCTGCGGAGGTCTATGCAGAAAGAAGATCGATAATAAACATAGAAATAAACGGGGGAAAATTTAGATCACTCTCTGAGGCTTGTGAGTGCGGGATCGGGATTAGGACCATTCAAGACGGCGCCATTGGATTCGCATATACATCAGATTTGGATGATAATGTAATAAAATCTACAGTGCATTATGCTTATAAACTGGCCCAGAGAGCTTATAAGGATGATCATAATGAATTTTCTCGTGAAACTGCTGCTAATTCCTATATAAACAACTTTGATCGAAGTTTGGAAGCGATCACTCTTAAAGACAAGATCGCGATAACAAAAAATGTAACGGGTGGCATAAAATGCAGGATGGTTAAAGCCACACTTTCCAACTATCATGAAGAGATAAAAGAGGTTTACCTTTTGAATACGAATGGGGTGTCGAATGGATACAAGGCAGGTTACTGCGCCATTGCAATTCTGGCCAATCTTTATAGAAAAGGTTGCTCCGCAACAACGATTGCGTTTACGCATGGTCCATCTCCTGCGAAATTAGACACCGAAAAAGTGAAGCAAGAAATCAAAACCAAACTGACGGATTTAAGAAAAGTAAAACGAGATAGAGCCTCACGTTTATCTTGTCCCGTGGTGTTTTCTCCTTTACTCACATCTTATTTAATGTCGCTGATTGCAGCAGCTGCGTCAGCTGACGCCATTTTAAATAAAAAATCATTTCTTGCAACCCTCAGAGGAGAAAAAATAGCAAGCCCCCTAATTACGTTGGTTGATTTTGGAGGAGATGATAGCGGAACCAGGTTTATGCCCTTCGACGGTGAAGGAACGCCTGCGCGAAGAACCGTTCTGATAGAAAACGGTGTCTTGAAGTCTTGGCTACACAGTGTCTATACTGCCAAGGTAATGGGGGAGGTACCAACTGGCAACGCAGTAAGATTATCTTTTAGACACCTGCCTTATATTTCAAGTACAAATCTTCGGCTCGCTGAAGGAACAGACAGGTTTGATGAATTGGTTCAAGAAATCCCTCAGTTATTCTACGCCGAGGAAGGAGTGGGTGGAAACTTCGGGTTAGATCTTCTTACGGGCAATTTGTCTTTAGGACTCAATGGGGTTCTAGTGTTAAATGGAGAAGCGACGACTGTAATTGAAGATGTGCCATTACACGTCAATGTAATTGACCTACTCAATAATGTTAAAGCTATTGGGACAAACTATTGTTGGATCCCCTCAACCAGCGTTTGCGCTCCATCCATTTTAGTTGATGGAATAGCCATCGGCAAAAGATAATAATTATAGCTTACGGGAGAGTAGGTCGCCGCCTGGATTTTTATTTCCCTTCTCGGTGCGCGGGATTGCGAGTAGGGGAAAGCTTCGCCATCTCGAGCACGTTTCTTTATTCATTCGAGGATCTCCTCCGCTTGAAGTAGCTTAAGCTCCCTCACACGCCCGAAATGTTCCCTGTTGCGTGTCAAAAGGGGCAGTCCCGCAGCCAAACAGCACCCAGCGATTAACAGGTCAGCCACTCCGATCAACTTCCCCTGTGCTCGAAGCTCCCTGTATACCGCACCAGCCCTTAAGGCCGCATAGCTGTCCAAACTCACAACGAGCGCTGCTTGGGTCAAAAGTTCAAGATCGCGGAGCTGTTCTTTAGTACTGACACCACAGGCGAGCTCAAAGAGCGTCAAGGTCGTCACCGCCAGCCGATCCTCACCGAGTAGTCTTGCCACCGCCTCCGCTGCCGGCTCCGCTCCGGAGAAATAGTCTATCAGGACATCGGTGTCTACGACGATCCAGTTGGGACGATCCATTTCTCCCGAAGCTCCCTGATCGCTTCCCGGACTTTCTCGGCCTCTTCAGTCCTCCAGGCACCTCTGCGATCGAGTAAGGCCCTGCGGACCCCTTCGGCTTCAGAATGGTGTCGGAGGTAGAACTCGATCGCTTCCTCTATCACCTTGGAGTAGCCCCTCCACCCCCGGCGGGCAGCGATGGCATGGAGCATAGCCCGATGCTCCTCTTTGAGTTCTATTGTGGTTCTCATGACAATGGCATTATAATATTTCAATGCAATAATGTCGAGCCTTCCCGGATCCCTGTGGGGTGCTGAGCGATGTTTTGATGGCCCCAGGCGGCAGATAGCGGAGGGGAAACACCCGGTTCCATCCCGAACCCGGAAGTTAAGCCCTCCAGCGCCGATGGTACTGGGGCATGTCCCCGGGAGAGTAGGTCGCCGCCTGGATTTTATTTTTGCCCTCTTGCGACTTTTAAATCCCGTCTCAAAAGTGTATACTTTTTGTGTACCATAAGGGAGGGGGCCATGGTGAGGGTATCTGTACGTGAGGCTAGGGCTCGGTTCAGGGAACTTTTGGATCGGGTGATGGCAGGGGAAGAGATAGTGTTGACCCGCCGGGGCAAGGAGGTGGCGCGGCTCGTGCCGCCACGGCCTCGGAAGCGTCTTCCAGACCTTGGCTCATTTCGCGCTTCCATCGAGCTTAAAGGGGAGCCGGCAAGTAGAACGGTGGCCCGACTTCGGGGGGAGGAGTGGGGCTGATTTACTGGGACACAAGCGCTCTGGTGCCCTACTATTTGCCTGAACCCTTGAGCGATCAGGTACAGGCCCGGTTGCTCGAGGGCGAGCCGGCGATAAGCTGGTTGGTGGAGGTGGAGTTCTTCTCCACGCTGGCTCGAAGGGTGCGGACCGGGGAGCTCGATCGTGGCCAGGCTGAGAGGGTGAAGAGCTTGTTCATGTCCCATGTCGAGGAGGGCCTTTACCACCGCTTGCCCCTTGAGGCAGGACATTTTTGCATGGCCCGGGATTGGATCGGGCGGTTCGACCTTGCCCTGCGTGCACCTGATGCGCTGCACATAGCCGTCGCTTTCAGACAAGGGTTGCCATTGGTCACGGCGGATAAGGTCCTGGCCCGATCCGCGGAGGCGCTTGGAGTAGAGGTGACTTTGCTCGAATAGCATGGCCACCTTCACAGATTCCCGGGAGAGTAGGTCGCCGCCTGGATTTTTTTGCGCCTGCATCCCTTGACCGATCCAAAATCACCCCAGGAGGCAGTCATGGGTGGGCCGCGTGCTCCTCCCGGGTGGACTAGGTGCAGTGCTTGCTCAATTCTTTCTTAAGTACATGTTTAGCGTTGGCTAAGCGAGCTGAGCTACCGGGGAGTGTTCGCTCAAGTGGCAAGGGCAATTGACCGTCCCTGGCTACCAACAGCTGTTCCAGGCGCCAACCGGATCCAGCCTCTGCTGCTTCCCCGTCACCCACAGGCTCGCCAGCACTGCAGGGGTCGTCCGATTGCACCCCCAACTTGCGCACGATCACCGCTGGCCGCAGCGTCCACTCCACCCGGTTGTTTGGTAGGTTCCACCCCTTCTATGTTCAAGAAAGTCAACAAGTGCTCCCTCAACCTCAGAGACTTGATCGGGGTGGCAAGCCCGCACACGCTTCCTGCACCTGGGGCACTAGCCGGACTTGGTGAGGAACCGGATCGCCCGGGATTTTGTCTCCGACAGGTCGGTCTGGATCCGCTCGTGGGTAGCCCGCCGCAGTTGAACCCGAAGCTCTGCGTTTCCCTTCCGGAGCTTTCGGACCTCCCGCTCCAGCTCCCGGGAAGATGGACGCACAGTGTTAAAAGTAATCTGGATTACATAGGGCGTCTTCCTAGGTGAGCTTTGCCCCCGGCGCTGATCTTGAAGAAAAGGCCCCCGCCGGAGGCTCCTCACGCTAAACACGTACGATCCGATGGTAGACCCCCACGCTTCGCGAAGAAGGCCGGATATCCTTGCTCCGGATGCTTAGGGCGGGGTATAGTCCTTACGGGTTATGGGCATTAGGTCTCTTTCCAAAAGCTACGTGAAGGCGCTTGCGGAAACGATCCTCCAAGGCGATGCCAGGGAAGAGTCCTGCTACCCTGCCCTCAGGGATTTCCTGCTTGGCTATGCCGATAGCACTGGCAGGAAAGGAATTCACGTCACCGTGCTTCCCAAGCCCACCGAGGTCGGGAACCCCGACTTCCGGGTGTGGGACGGCCGTCAGCACATCATAGGCTACATCGAGGCCAAGCCCGCCACGGTCCAGAACCTCGAGCCCATAGCCGAGACGGAACAACTTACCCGCTACCTCCAAACCTTCCCCAACCTCATCCTCACCAATTTCCTGGAGTTCCGGCTGTACCGAAATGGCAGCTTGATCGCCAAGGCTCGACTCGGCAGGCCGTTTGTTGCTACCCGCCTTCGCACCCAGCCTCCGCTTGAGCAAGTCGAGGAATTTGCAGAACTCCTGGAGCTTTTCTTCTCCTTCTCCTTGCCAAAGGCCTACACCGCCGAGTCCCTGGCGGTGGAGCTCGCCAAGAGGACTCGGTTCCTGCGCGATCAGGTGGTGCTACAGGAACTCGCCCGGGAGCGGGAGCGCGGGGGAGGACACCTCCTGGGCTTTTACGAGGCCTTTCGGAAACATCTCATCGCCGGGCTAACCCTGGAGGACTTCGCCGACCTCTACGCCCAGACCATTACCTATGGCCTGTTTGCGGCCCGGGTGCGGGCCGGGGAGGACTTCAACCGCCGCGAGGCCTTCTACGCCATCCCGCACACCATTGGCGTCCTCCGAGATCTCTTTCGGTTTATCTCGTTAGAGGAGCTCCCGCCTCAACTTGAATGGATCGTGGACGACATCGCCGAGGTCCTCGCCGTCGCCGACGTGCAGGGCCTTCTTCACCAGTACTTCCACGAAGGCAAAGGTGCCGACCCCATCGTCCACTTTTGCGAAACGTTCCTCTCCATATACGACCCCGAGGAGCGCGAGCGCCGTGGGGTTTACTACACCCCGGAGCCCGTGGTTTCCTACATCGTTCGCTCCCTGCATCAGATCTTGAAGGAGAAATTCGGCAAGCCTGATGGCCTTGCCTCGCCCGGCGTCACCCTGCTCGATCCGGCTGCCGGCACCATGACCTTCGTGGCTGAAGCTGCTAAGGTGGCGGTGGAGGAATTCGTGGGCAAATACGGGGAGGCCGGCCGGGGGAGCTTCATCCGTGACCATATCCTGGAGAATTTCTACGCCTTCGAGCTCATGATGGCCCCTTACGCCGTGGGGCACCTCAAGATGGCCCTCATTTTGGAGGAACTCGGCTACAAGGTTGGTCCAGAAGAGCGGTTCAAGTTTTACCTCACCAACGCCTTGGAGATGGAAGAACTCGCGGAAAGCCAGCTTCCCGGGCTTGCCTCCCTCGCCGAGGAGTCCCACAAGGCCGGCGAGGTCAAGCGCGAGGTGCCCATCCTGGTGATCCTTGGAAATCCCCCCTACTCCGGCCACTCGGCCAACAAAGGACCTTGGATCCGCGGCCTGATCGAGGACTATAAGAAAGTGGACGGAAAGCCTCTGGGTGAGAAGAATCCCAAGTGGCTTCAGGACGACTACGTAAAATTCCTGCGCTTTGCCGAGTGGAAGATCGCCCAGGCCGGCCATGGGGTGGTAGGGATGATCACCAACCACTCCTACCTCGATAATCCCACCTTCCGCGGCATGCGCCAGCACCTAATGCAAACATTTGACGAGATTTACGTTCTGGATTTACACGGAAACTCCCTCAAGAGGGAACGTTGTCCCGACGGATCGCCGGATGAGAACGTGTTCGACATCCAGCAAGGGGTAGCCATTGCCTTTTTCGTCAACCGGAAAAAGAAGAGCCGAGGTGCAGCCCGTGTCTATCATGCTGAGCTGTGGGGTCGCCGCGGGGGAAAATACGCCTGGTTGCACGCACATAGCTTTGACACCACGTCTTGGCAGGAGATCAAGCCAAGTGCTGACTTTTACCTTTTCTCGCCGCGTGATGATAAGGCGATAGACAGGTACAAAAGATTCGTTTCCGTGCAGGAAATTTTTCCTGTCCATGGGGTAGGGATAATCACGCGAAAGGACAAGTTAACGATCCGCTGGTCTGAGGACGAAATTTGGACTACGGTGTTGAATTTCTCTCGATTGGATCCAGAACTGGCTAGGTCTGCGTATAATTTAGGTGAGGACACAACCAACTGGAAAGTGGTACAAGCGCAGCAAGATATAATTAGAAGTGGCCCAAGCCGCCGAAACGTTGTGCCTGTTCTGTATCGCCCTTTTGACATCCGCTACACATACTACACGGGCAGATCCAGCGGTTTTCATTCAAGACCTTGCCGTGAAGTCATGCGCCACATGCTGGCGGGGGAGAACGTATCGCTAATCACACCCAAACAACACAAGGGCGAGTTTGGAGCATTCATCGCTACGAGTGTTGGAGCCCACAAAACAGTCGCCGCTTACGATATCAATTACTATTTCCCGCTCCACCTCTATCCGGAGACCGAACGGGATGACTTATTTAGCAAGCATGGGCCGAGCGAGCGACAGCCTAACCTAAACACCGAGCTGGTCCAAAAATTGGCGGGGGCTTTCGGTGGAGAACCCGCGCCCCAGGAAATCTTCCACTACGTGTACGCCGTGCTCTATGCTCCTTCTTACCGGGAGAAGTACGGCGAGTTCCTACGCATCGACTTCCCCCGAATTCCGTTCACTGCCGATTACGAATTGTTCAAGCGAATGGCCGAGTTGGGGAAGCGGCTGGTGGACCTGCACCTTCTTCGCTCGTCGGAGCTCGACCCGCCTATTGCCCGCTTCCAGGGTGAAGGCGACGGCAAGGTCGAACCCGGCAAGAAGGGCCTCCGCTACGATGCTAAGAGCGAACGCGTGTACATCAACGAAAGCCAGTACTTCGAGTGCGTGCCGCCCGAGGTTTGGGAGTGTCACATCGGCGGCTACCAGGTGTGCTCAAAATGGCTCAAGGACCGCAAAGGCCGCAAACTCACCCTTGACGAAATCCGCACCTACTGCCGCATCGTCACTGCCCTAGCGAAAACCCTTGAACTTCAGTTGATCATCAACAAATTATACCACGGGGCGGAAAAGAGAACTTCGAACATACGGCCAGTTAGTCCGAAAATTTCGTCAAGGAGGAGAGATGAAACCAATTGATTTATGTATGCCGATTTATCTAAATCAACAAGCTGTTTTCGATATGCTCGCCATATTGGAGGACGGCTTTTCAACACTTCGCACCATCACCACCTCGGCTGCAGAAACCCAAAGTCAAAGGGCCGGGATCGGGGGTTCGATCGGTTTGAGTAACGTGTTTGCGCTTCTTGGAGTTACTTTCGGAGCAAAGCGTGATAAGGAGAAAGGATGTGAGGAGCGCACAGAGGAAAGGCAGGAAAGGGTACATACACCGGTTTCTCTGTTCGCTAAGCTCCGTGCGGCGATTCAAGGCAACAAGCTTCTGCAACAACTGGACACTTCAGAGGCGATCATGAAGCTGAGAAGTGGAGATTTTGTTGAGTTCCAAGCAGCTTTACGGAAGAATCCGCTAGTTAATGTCTTTGAGTCCATGAAGCGCGCGGTCGAGCTTGCAACCCTATTCGGAAAGGTGAAAGAGCAGTCTGGATCTGGGGGCGGCAAGAAAAAGGGAGGAGCCAAACAACAAGGAGAATTGATTCGGCAAATTGATGCACTGTTGAAGGACTTAACTGGAACGGGGACCCTTGAACTAATCGCTGAATTAGTAAGCGATAACAATGTGAAGGCCGTTTTGTCTACACGGCTTGACTATTTCCTTGATCGCGCCGCCTCAGAAGTTGCTGACGGAGAGTTCTTTGTGCTAGGCAAGGTGGTGCGAATCGTGAAGGGGGATGAAAGACTAAACTTGCTTCGTAAAACCAGTTTTGGCCTTTTGGGGAAGGAAAAGTTGGAGCAAATTATCGACCTCTTTGCTAGTGCTGATAAAGTAGGCTTGAACCTTCCCGAGTTGTTTATAGAGATCCCCGGCCCTGCCCTACAGGTGTTTCCGATCGCGATATTTCTCTAACCCAAGTTTGACTCATCTTCTACAGTTCGAGGGGCAGGCGGGGCTGAGAGTGCTGATCTGAAGGGATTCCGGTACGGAAAGTTCCGCTTTCTTGGTGTCAGAAATTGCGGTTTTATCTTGACTCAATAATAATTTCATGCTGAAACGCTGGTGGAACGAAGCGGGGTGTTTATTCGGCAAAAGCGCATGGACGGGCATATGTACCTGCAGCTGGTGAAGAACCCACAAGTTCACCTCCACCATCTGCGGGCACATCTTCGTGAGCTTTCTGGCGCTCCTTGTTGTGCACGAGCTGAAAGAGCGGCTTGCGCGGAAGGGATGGGAGGTGGAGTGGCAGGATGTGGTGCGGGACCTTATGGAGGTGCGAGAGGTGGAGGTACGCCATCAAGGGAAGCACTACATCCTGCGGCCGCCGCTCAAGGGGGTGGCTGGGAAGGTGTTCCAGGCGGTGGGGGTAGCCATCCCCCCACCTGCCAGGGAGGTAGGGCCTGGTGCCAAGACAGCTGTCCAGGCGTCATAGTGCCCTTCAGAACGTACTTTCCTGAACATAACTGTAGAAGATGGGTCAAATATACCCGAAAGCTTGGTGAAGCAAACCTTAAACGCCCCTCTAGACTGGCGTAAAGCGTCTAGCATGAGCGTTTAGCCCTCCCTCTGGAAGAGATATGAAGCCCTAGTAACATTTGACCTCAGAGATCAAATGAGCTATAGTGTGGTTCGTACCAGAAGGTGGACACTTCCCGTTGGCAGGGGCGGATAGATGTGTGGTTTAAGACAGTGCAGGGAAAGGTGACGGAGTTCGCCGTCACTTTGAGCTTAATCCAAGGGGCCGAGGTACTTCCGGTTATTCGCTATGACACGGCTCACGGCGTTGTGCACAGACACACCTTTTGGGGAGGGGAACAGAGGATCAAAGACAACCCTTTCAAGGTATCAGACCCAGCAACGTGTTTTAGGCTGGCGTATCAGGACATAATGGACAACTTCGCCCGATATCTAAAACGGCTTGAGCAAGGGAAGGGAGAGCGATGAACGGAGAAGAGAAACAGGAAAAAGAGATGATGAAGCTCTTTTGGGGGATGATAGAAGGGGCCATGGAGCGGCCTGAGCTCTACCCTGACCGGCTGACCGTGATTGCCCTTTCCGACGCCATCAAGGCCAAACTGTTCGCGCCCAGGCGCCTGCAGCTTATCGAAGCTCTCCAAGTGAAACCAGCCGCTTCCATCTCTGAACTTGCTGCCAGACTGGGACGGCCCATCGCTAGCGTCTCCCGGGATATCAGAATCTTACAAGCTTATGGGTTGGTGGAACTACGGCAAGAGGGGCGATCAAAGGTCCCCGTTTTGATCCCCACTCACATCGTCATCCCGCTTAGTCAAATCCCTTCCAAGGCCACCGCCGTCTCCGCTTCGGCTTAGCTTCTGGCCCCACGCAATGAGAGCTCAAGTGAGCACGTTGCATGGGGTCCTGGATCGAGGTGCGCCCCTAGAGCGGAACCACCTGGAGTGCTAATAGTTGAGGCGGACACCCGGCGTGGTACTGCTAAAGGGGGTGCAAGGTG
>LDZS01002680.1_pt1 | contig 22116 bp, 22 predicted proteins | sample 615471 | NCBI WGS metagenome assembly LDZS01 (sample SAMN03408295, study PRJNA278302) | terrestrial metagenome | isolation source: oil reservoir sample K3 | place: USA: Alaska, North Slope, Kuparuk formation | collected 2013
TACGAGGCTACGCGCAGCCCGTCCGCGGCCATAAGCTGCACGACGTCGGTCAGGTAGTACTCCCCCTGCGCATTGTCCGGCGTTACCCGCCGCAGGTAGTCGAAAACCAGGGGTGCGGCGAAGCAATAGATGCCCGTATTGACTTCGTTCACGGCGAGTTCGTACGGCGTGGCGTCTTTCTGCTCCACGATCCGGCATACGTTGCCCGCGGCGTCGCGGATGACCCGGCCGTAACCCGTGGGGTCGTCCAGCCGGGCGGTCAGCACCGTCGCCGCCGCCCCACTCCGGCGGTGGTGGGCGGCAAGCGCGCCCAAAGTCTCGCCCGTCAGGAGCGGGGTATCTCCGCAAAGAACCAGCAACTCGCCGCGGTAGCCCTCCAGGGCCGCCTCGGCCTGCAGGAGGGCGTGGGCCGTACCCGCCTGCGGCTCCTGACGCAAGACTTCCGTCTCGACTGCCCGGCGCACCTCGTCGAAGCCGTGCCCGGCCACGACCAGGCACCGGTCCGCCCCTGCGCCCTTCGCCGCTTCCAGCACGTAGTGCAGCATGGGCCGGCCGGCGATTTCGTGCAGGACCTTCGGGCGGCGGGATTTCATCCGGGTGCCCTTGCCCGCAGCCAGAATAACTGCCGTCAAATACATACGGCGCCCCCCCAAAAAAACGCTTTTATACCAGTGTAGCTCGCATCGGCAAGAATGCCTACAGGAAAGTGGGAGCGCCCGAAACTCCCGTTATTGGGACGCGTTGTGGCCGGCATACGCCTGGAGCACGGCGTCCTGAATCATGGCCCGCGCCGAAGAGGTGATGGGGTGGGCAACGTCCCGGAACTCTCCTTTTGGCGTCCGGCGGCTGGGCATGGCCACAAAAAGGCCGTTCTGACCCTCGACGATCTTAATGTCGTGGATGACGAAAGCGTTGTCCAGCGTTACCGAGACGATGGCCTTCATCTTCCCTTCGGGCAGCACCTTCCTGATTTTGACGTCGGTTACCTCCACCTTCTCACCACCTTGCAGAACAGAAGTCGGAGGCTTGATACCGCCATGCTCGTTTTGCGCGGCGTCCGCCCTCCTCCTTTTTGCACCCTGAGGGTAAGAATTTCTGTATTAACCGTCGAATTCCTGCCGGGCGGTTTGTTTTTTCTCCGGCAACCGCGTTCCAGCCACTTATATTGTTTTATTTTGTCCGCGATATATAATCAAAAACAAAAGGTTATAAAGGTGGCAGCCATGAATCTAAACTACCTGGAAACGCTGGTGGCGGTGGCGGAGCAGAAGAGCTTCTCGCGCGCGGCCGCCGCCCTCAACCTGACCCAGCCCGCGGTTTCCAAGCACATTGCCTATCTCGAAGCCTACTACGGCACCACCCTAGTGAACCGCACGAGCCGCCGGGTGGAACTGACCGAGGCCGGGGCCGTCCTCTACAGGTACGCGCGCCACGTCCTGGAGTTGATGGCACGGGCCCGGGACGAGGTCGACGCCTCGGCCACGGCCGTCCGCGGCCGCCTGACGATCGGTGCCAGCACCATCCCCGGGCACTACGTACTGCCCCGCCTGATCGGCGACTTCAACCGTTCCTACCCCGAGGTGGCCATCTCCGTGGAGATCGCCGGTACCGGTAAAGTCATCCGCATGGTCCTGGACGACAGCGTGCACCTGGGGGCGGTGGGTGCCCTAATACAAGACGAGCGCCTTAACTTCATCCCCTTCGCCCGGGACGAGATCGTACTCGCCGTGCCGCGCCACCACCCCCTGGCGGGGTGCAAGACCGTCGCCCCGCAGGCGGTGGCGCGCGAAAAGCTGGTCTGGCGCGAGGAGCAGTCCGGCACCCGCCGCGTGGTGGAAAACGCCCTGCTGGCCGCAGGGGTGCGGCCGGAAGAACTGCATATCACCGCCGAACTGGGCAGCACGGAGGCCATCCTGGCCGCCGTGGAGGCCGGTCTCGGCATCTCTTTCATCTCCCGCCTGGCCGCCGAGGGCCGCGCACGGGCCGGCACCGTGAGTCTGGTGCGCCTGCAGGGCGCTCCGTTCACCCGCCATCTGTACCTGGTGCACCTGCAGTCGCGCCCGCTCACGCGCCCCGCCGCGGCGTTCATCGATTTTACCGCCGGCCGGGCGGCCCGTTACACCGGTACGGGCAAAAAATAAAGGCCCCGTAGCGAGGCCCTGGAGGATAACACCGGTCGGTTACATTAACAGGAACAGGAACCCTCGTGAGTGCCGCGGATGGTAAACCCGCTGCCAAACCAGGAACGGCCGTAATCGATCACGGCACCGGAAAGGTAGCGTGCCGCTTCGCGGTCGGCAACAAACTTCAGGCCGTCGATCTCGACCACGGCGTCGTCCTTGCCCGCTGACTCGTCCAGAGCCAGGCCGAATCGCGGCCCCCCTCACCCGATACCCTGAATGAACACACGGATCACGGCGTCGGGCTTCTGCTGCTCCGTAAGAACCTCCTTGAGCTTCTGTTGGGCCTTTTCCGTGACCGTCAGGTTCAATGCTTCACCACCCTTTCCCAGATGCTCAACCAGATACCCCACGGGGTATCTTGGTAGTATATGTTACAGGTTAGCCTGCCCGTTGTCAAGACCAAACTTTTTGCAAAAGTTTTTGAAAATAATAACACAATACCCGGCGGTTACCCGGTTCTTACTCCTGCTTGACCCTGCACGATGTTATCCGCTATGCTTGCTATAGGTATACCGGTAGGAGTATGGGGTGGCCGGAGGGGATGACGGTGGAAAAAGGTCTGTGCGACGAAGCGCGCGCCAGGATCATTAACCGTTTCAGGCGGATCGAAGGGCAGGCGCGGGGCATCCAGCGCATGCTGGCGGAGCATCAGGACTGCCGGGAGATTATCGGGCAGATATCGGCGTTGAAGGCCGCCGTGGAAAACGCCGGTAAGGCCTTCCTCATAGACTACGTGGAAAAATGTCTGGAAGAAGAGTTGGCCCGCGGCGGGGACTACAGGAAGACGCTGCGCGAAGCCCTGTCGCTTCTCTTAACCAGCCGCCTTAGCTAGCAGGGCCCGCGCCATTTCCAGGTCGCCCGGCTTGTCGACGTCGACCGCCACCTCCGGCAGCCGGGAGACCACAACCCGCCCGGTGATCCCGGCCAGCGCGGTCACTTTCCGTTCCGCGTCGGCCAGCGAGACGGTGCCGGCAAGGTACCGCAGGATAAAAGACGGCCCCAGCAAGAAGGCCAGGCGCAGGGGCTGTTTGCGCAGCCGGGCCATCTCCTCTGCCTTTTGCCTGATAAGTCCGTAGACGGCCGGGTTTAACAGGACCAGGTTGCCGCCGGTAAAACGGCCGTCGCGCAGGCGTACGTACGTGCGCTTCACGCCCGGGAATCGCTCTTCGACGTCCTCGCGGCGGACCACGGTGTAGTATATGTCGGCCGCCCGGTCGCCGCAGGCGGCCAGAAAAGCGTCTACGGCCGCGCCGGTGAGAAAGGGGACGTCGCCGGTAACCACCAGCACGCGCTCTTCGCAGGCCAGGGCTTTGAGCCCCCGCCCCAGGGTTTCGATAAGCGTGTCGCCGCCCGGTGTCAGTTCCACACCGGGTGGCAGGACGGGAGCCAGTTCGCGGGGGCCGGCCACGACGATGTTACCGGCGCCTTCCGCCGCCTGGAGCGCGTCCACCACGTAAGCCACCATCGGCCGCTCCCCGATCGGGATAAGCGCCTCGTAAGGGGCGTCGCTCGCGACGGCCAGCGGCCCCTTATTCGGGCTGCCCGCCAGCACGAGGCAGGCCACCATTTATTTCGCCTCCCCGAAACCGTTAAGCAGATTGGCCTCGGCGTTTTCAATGTGCTCGCGCGCCAGTTGTTGCGCCAGTTCCACGTTGCGCTCCGCAATCGCTTCCACGATCTTCTTATGCTCCTCCACGGCCCGGCGCGTACGCCCCGGCCGCGAAAGGGTCGCCAGGCGGAACCGCTGGATCTGGTCCTGCAGGTTCGATACGATTTGCACCAGGCGCTGGTTCCGGCTGGCACGGTAAATAAGGTCGTGGAAGTACGTATCCTGCTCGACCACCGTGTCGATGTCGCCGTCGTGAGACGCCTCGGCCAGGCGCACCAGCGAGCGCTCCAGTTCGTCCAATTCTTCCTCGGTGATGCGCTCCGCCGCCAGGCCCGCCGCCAGCGCCTCCAGGGCGGCCCGCACTTCGAAGACGTCGTTGATATCCTTTTCCGTGATGCCGGAAACATAAGCCCCCTTGCGGGGAACCATGACCACGAAGCCCTCGAGTTCGAGCTTCCTTATGGCCTCCCGCACCGGCGTCCGGCTCACCCCCAGTTCCTCGGCCAGGGTAAGCTCCATCAGCCTTTCCCCCGGTTTCAGGCGGCCCTGGATGATGGCCTCCCGCAGAGATTCGAAGACCAGCTCGCGCAGCGGCTTGTACGTGTCAAGCTTGATGGGCAAAAGCCTCTGTTCGCTCATCGACCCTCACCTCTCCCAAACTTACGCTATCCATTTTAACCGCAAAAGGCGCGGCAGGCAATAAAATGCTATGTCGAGGTGACCAGGGTCCTGATACCATAGGCCGTGAGGCGCGCGGCAACTTTGCGGGCACCCGGCGCGTCCGGGGTCAGGCCGAAAATGACCGGCCCGCTGCCGCTCATCAGCGCTCCCAGCGCACCGGCGTCCAGCACGGCCTGCTTGAGTTCCCGTAACTCCGGGTGCATGGCAAAGGTGACCGCCTCCAGTACGTTCTCCAGGCACGCGGCGATCTCTTTCACCTTCCCCGCGCGGAGCGCCCTCACCATTGCCTCGTTGTCGGGGCGTTTGCCCACCCGGGCGGCATCAAAGCGGGCGTAAACCTCTGCCGTAGAGACGCGCAGAGGAGGCAACGCGAGCACCACTCCCATAGCCGGCGCCGGGGGCAGAGGGGTCAGGATTTCCCCTTTTCCCCGGGCAAGGGCGGTGCCGCCCACCAGGCAGAAGGGGACGTCCGCCCCTATGCCGGCCGCGATGGCGGCGAGTTCCGTGCGGGAAAAGCCCAGGCGCCAGAGTTCGTTCAGTCCCACAAGCGTCGCCGCCGCGTCGGCGGAGCCCCCGCCGAGCCCCGCGGCCACCGGGATGTGCTTTTCAAGGTGGATGGCGGCCCCGCGTTCCGCATCCCCGGCAAAATCCCTGAGCGCTTCGGCCGCCCTGTAAACCAGGTTCTCCGGCCCCGCCGGGACCGGCTCCCCTTCGACGGTCAGCACGATGTCTTCCGCGTCCTCAAACGTGATGTAGTCGCACAGGGCCAGGCTCTGCATCACCGAGGCGATTTCGTGATACCCGTCATCGCGTTTGCCGAGAACGTCGAGGGTCAGGTTTATCTTGGCGAAAGCCCGGACCAGCAGTATGACGTACCACTCCCCCACGCAATTGCCAATCGGCCTGAGATTTTGCCGCCTGGACGGATTTGGCTTCACGACCGAAGTTGTAGGGCAATTTGCCGCGGGTACTAGATTTTCCTGCCCCCAAGTATCTATTTTGTATGGAACTTGTTCTGAGCGCCATCGCCGGTGCCGGGACGCTGGTGGGCGCCGCGGCCGTAGCACTGCTCGGGCGGCTCGATCACCGCACCCTTGCCGCGGTCCTCGGTGTGGCGGCGGGGGTGATGGGCGGCGTGGTGGCCGGGGATCTCCTGCCTGCCGCCCTGGGCTACGCCGGCCCGCCGGCGGTGCTCTTCTCGCTTACGGCGGGCATCGCCGCCGTCGCCTGGGGGGATGCGCGGCTGCGCGGTATACTTCGCCGCGGATGGGATCCTCTCTTGAAGACGGGGCTTCTCGTTGGGACGGGCATCGCGCTGCACGATTTGCCGGAGGGCCTGGCCATCGCCGCGGGTTTTGCCGCCATGCCCAAACTGGGGTTCCTTATGGTTACGGCCATCGGCCTGCACAACATTCCGGAAGGCATGGCAACGGCCGCTCCCTTGCTGGCGGCAGGTGTGAAGAAGCGGGTGGTGATGGCGGCCTGCGCCGCCCTCAGCGCGGTTACCCCCCTGGGGACGGCGGCGGGATTGGGCCTTGCCCGCACCTCCCCCTTTTGCATCGCCGCCCTCTCCGCCGCCGCCGCCGGGGCGATGCTTTACGTGGTGCTCGCCGAACTGGTCCCCCGCGCCGTCTCCCACCATTTCGGCGCCGGCACCGGTGGTCTCCTTACCGGTATCGCGCTCGTCTATCTCCTCGTGCGCATCCTGCCGTGACCTTTTTCTCCTTCCGGTGACCGACGGCCGCCGACCGACGACCGTTATTCTCCGCCCTTCAACATGAGCCACGCCCCGGCCGCCATTAAAACGGCACCCACGAGCCGGTACCAGGTAAACGGGAGCTTGTGCATTCCGAAAAGGCCCAGGTGGTCGATCAGCGCCGCGGTGAGCACCTGGCCGAGGATGATGGCCGTGGTGGCCGGCGCCACGCCCACCCTGGGAATGCTGCGCGCCACCGCGTAAATGATAAGCACGCCCAGTACGCCGCCCAGGTAGGTGTACCAGGGCGCCTGTCCGGCTTTCGCCAACCCCCCGGCACCCATTTGTAGAATGAAAAGCAGAACCGCCGCCAGCGCCAACCCCACCGCGTGTACGATGAAGGTGGCCTCGACCAGACCGAGGACCCTGCCCAGGGCGGCGTTGATCGTTCCCTGGAAGGCCATGGTTGTACCGGCCACGGCCGCCGTTAAGAGCGACAGCAGCTTGATGCCCACATTTAAACTCCTCACGCGGCAGCGTCCTGATACGTTATTTTCCGCGCCCGCCGCAGCAGGTATTCACGGCGGGTATCACAAGGGTGCCGGAAACGCCGCGGCCGTGCCTGCTCGGGACATTAACTCTGCCCTTGAAACCAGACGGTAACGTGGGCAATGATCGGGTTGGGACCCGTGTCGGTAATTTCCCCGGTTCAACATACGTGGAACAGTGGCGGGGTGTGCCGTCCCGACATAACATATATTGGCATTCAGACCGGGGTGGTTGGACGGATGGATACGCGGATAAGCCTGTGCAAGATCGAGGTCCTCATCGCCAGCCCGGTACGGCAGAAGCCGGCCATTTTGCAGGAATTCCTGTGGTCCCTGGCACAACTTGAGACTGCCGGGCTAAAAGTCGCTTACGCCTTCATTGACGACAATGACGAGGAAAGCGTTCTCCTCAAGGAATTTGCCCGGAGAAAAGACGCCGTACAAATTCTTCGCGGGGAGAGGGCCGGCACCTACCGGTGCGACGAAAACACCCACTACTGGCAGGAAGACCTTATCTGGCGCGTTGCCGCGTACAAGAACCGCTTTATCAAGATGGCGCGCGAAGGAGACTTCGACTACCTGTTTCTTGTCGATTCGGACCTGGTGCTGCACCCCAGGACCCTCGTGCACCTGGTGAGTCTCGGAAAGGACGTAGTTTCCGAGGTGTACTGGACCCGGTGGCAGCCGGGGATGCCTCCCCTTCCCCAGGTCTGGGTGGACGGCCAGTATCGCCTGTATCGTGCAGGGCGGGGCGAAGAACCGGAGGCTGCCGAAATCGCACGCCGACAAGGTGAATTTTTGGCCATGCTGCAGCGGCCGGGCACCTACAAGGTGGGCGGGCTTGGCGGCTGCACCCTGATCAGCCGGAGGGCGATTGCCCTGGGGGTCTCGTTCGGCGAGATATACAATCTGGGACTCATAGGCGAAGACCGCCACTTCTGCATTCGTGCCGCCGCCCTCGGCCTGGAGCTGTACGCCGATACCCACTACCCGCCGTACCACATATACCGGGAATCGGAGCTGGCGGGTCTCAGGGTATACAAGGAGCAATTCTTTTCCCGGTCCCAGGAGCAGGTCAACCCGGGAGAGCGACCCACGCGGGCAGGAAAAGGCAGCAGAATAACCCTGGCCATGCTGGTGAGGAACGAAGCCGGCAGGTACCTGAGAAGGGTGCTTGCCCATGCGGCGCAGTACATAGATGGCGCCGTAATTCTGGACGACGCCAGCGACGATAACACCGTGGAGGTTTGCCGGGAGGTCTTGCGCGACGTTCCCCTGGTGCTGGTTTCCAACAAGACACCGTCCTTTCATAACGAGGCCGTCCTGCGGCGACAACTCTGGAACCTGGCGATCGAAAACGACCCCGATTGGGTCCTGATCCTCGACGCCGACGAGATCTTCGAGGACCGGGCGGTGAAAGAACTCCGAGAACTCGCCGCCAACCCGGATGCCGAGGTGCTTGCTTTCCGCCTTTACGACATGTGGGACGAGACGCACTACCGCGAGGATACCTGGTGGCGCGCCCACCACTATTACCGCCCGTTTATGGTAAGATACCTGCCCGGCTTTCGTTACGAGTGGCGGGAGACTCCCCAGCACTGCGGGCGTTTTCCCAAGAACATCGCCAACCTCAGATGGGTCACCAGCCCGTTACGGGTGAAGCACCTCGGGTGGATGAAACCCGCCGACCGGCTCGCCAAGTATTACCGGTACAAGAAGCTCGATCCCGGAGGGCACTACGGGATAAGGGAGCAATACCTGTCCATTCTGGACCCTAAGCCAAACCTGGTGCCCTGGGACAATGAGTAATAACCCGGTTCAAGGCAGGGATAGAAAAATGTCCGACAAACTAACATCACGCTTCTTCGCCTGCTCCGACGCGAAAACCGATAAGCTGGTCCTGAACCTCCCCCCGACCTGGTGGAGCAGGTTCTACGAGTACCAATGGGCAAGGCAGTTCTGCGCACCTGACGACGTCGCGCTCGATGCCGGTTGCGGGATTTGCCATCCCTTCAAGTTCTACCTGGCGGACGCGTGCCGGGAGGTGCACGCGTGCGACATCGACGAAAGAATCCTGCGGCCCGGAGCAATCCTTGAAGACATCGCCCGGGATTTCGGCGCGGCGGCTGCGAAGGACTTCCCCGTAAAATACTTCGAACGCGTTCATTACGCCAGGGCGTCGCTCACATCCCTCCCGTACGCGGACGGGAAATTCGATAAAATCTACTGCATATCGGTGCTGGAACACCTGCCCCCGCACGATATCTATTTGTCCCTGCGGGAGTGCGCGCGGACCTTGAAAGACAACGGCCTGTTCGTCCTGACCTTCGACTACCCGACCATTGACCTGGCCTTTTTCAGCAGCCTGCTCCCCCGTGCCGGGCTGACCTTTGCGGGCGACGTGTCCTTTGAACTTCCGGCGAACGCGGTTTACTCGGACCTTTACCGGCTCTACTGCTTCCGGGCCGTGCTGTGCAAGAAGCGGTAAGGGCAATAGGCGCAACCCTAGGCGTTTTCGTTCTCCCGCCACCGCTTGAGGTTCGGCGCCGGATCCAGAATCGACCTGTACTGCGCCAGACTGCCGTACCTTCCCGCGGGATCGGCCCGCATATACCGCTCATACTTCTGCAGGCGGTCTTCCTCGCGCGCCCAACCAAAATGCTTTACGCGCAGGTCGGATAGCGCCGTCGGTAAAAGCGTTATATTTTTAGGAAGCCTGCCGCAGTGCAAAGGCGTCTCACGCCAGACGTACGGGAAATCAGGTTGATACCTCACCAGCAAAGGGCTGTACCGCAGGTGCGCGTTCCAGAGATCGTCTTCCCGGTAGTGGTCCATATCCCAGAAGTCGAATATGCGGAAACCATATACATCGACGTGCGACTGGTTCACCAGATGTCTGATTACGGAAACAACTCTGTCCTCAAACATTTCATCGGCATCAAGGGAGAGGATCCACTCCGGCGAGGTCCGGGCAACCAGCTCCCAGAGTTGTTTCCGCAGGCCGACCTCGTTGTCGAAGCCCGGTGACGGGTTCGAGTATATGAACAGGGGGATATCCTTCAGCACCGCGCGGCATACTTCTACCGTGTTGTCGGTGCTCGCGTCGTCAAGAATTACGGCTTCGTCTACGTAGCGCGCGGCATGGGCGAGTACCATCGGCAGGTACCGGCCGGCCTCGTTGCGCACCAGCATGGCCAGCGTTATCTTCTGGGGGCCGGGCCGGACAACTCTGGTAAACCCGTTATGGTTGAACGCGATGACCGGGGATGGTGTGGGGAGGCCGCCCTCTTCGGCCTCGTAGTGGTCTATCAGCCACTCGCCTGCATTTATCGTGTCCAAGCGAACGCGCAGTTTTTTCCCCACCCGCCCGCCGCGCTCCGAACCCTTCACGTTCAACTCCGCGACCACCCTGCACCTGTCCAGACCGTCATCGAAGGCAAGTTCGGTGGAAACCACCTCTGCTCGCAGGATTTTTTTCTTGCGCAACACCCCGCGCCTTGCCCTCCGGCGCCTGAGCGCCGCCCAGCCCCGCGCAGTAAAGTTGTTCCTGTAACGCCGTGCGTCCATACGGCGCCTGAAGTCCGCACTTTCCAGTTCTTCCAGCACACCTCTAAGGGTTGAGGTTATGAGTTGTCTGCAAGCCTCGACACCCATTTTCCTGAAGGAAGCGAGATACGCGGGAACACCTTCCAGGTCGCTCTCCCTGTAAATGTGGTAGGCCGGGAAATGAGTGTCCACGAACAGTTCAAAGCCCAGGGCCGCCGCCCGGATGCACAGGTGCCTGTCTTCGCCGACGAAGGAGAGGTTGTAAATTTCGTCGAAGGAAACCCCCTTTCTGAGGGCTTTCAAGGTGAACAAGGTGCACGCGCCCAGCCCCCCGACTCTATATACGCCCGGCCTGCGCAGCATGTCCAGGAACTCGCGCACCCGCCGCATTTTTTCTTCTTCCGTCAATTTTTCTTCGCGCCCACACCTGTAAGTTGTGTAGTGATCCCTCAACCATACCTGCGGCCCCTCTTCCGTCCCCGGACGCCACCTGGTCCAGAAGATTTCGGCAACGATGTCCTTGCCCGTCGCCACCAGGCGGGCCAGGGTTTCAGGGTGCAGCACCAGGTCCGCATCCACGAGCAGGACATAGTCGTACCTGTGCCTCCTGCCGTAGTCGAGAATCAGGTTCTTGTTACGCGCCACCCTCCATACCAGCTTTTCGTTCCAGTGGTGGTGAATCTCGTCCCGTACGTAAGGCTCCCGGTCTTCCGGGCAAGGAACAATAACCACGCTTGAACGCAAAGGGCGAAAGTTTAGCAGGAGCAGCGACGACCGGGCATCATCGTTGTCGTCGACGAACATGTAATCCACGGCGAAGTTGCGGGCCTTCAGGTCACGCAGAGAGTCGAGGAAATATTCGAGAACACGCGGATCCTGCCGCACCGAACTCCCGATAAGAACCCTTTCCATATCGTTCATGTCCCCATTCTCCTCAGATTACCAATTGGCTTCGAAGAGGCGAATTTTCGGGCAGCCCACGCGCAATGTGCCGCGAAAACCCGGCCAACAAGAAGTCCAGGGCTTGCAGGATATGGCCGAAATCCCGCGGCGGTGGTTCTTGGGCAACCAGCCGGCCGGCCAGATCGAGGTAGCGGAGACTTTCCCCAAACCGCCCCATTTTCGTGAGCGCCCTGGACGCCGTGCTCAAGCTGCGGGAGTTGCGCATGCCGTGCTTTTCCAGGAAATGTTCCGGGGGCACCGACAACCTGCGGCAAACAAAGGTGATCCTTTCGAGGGCCTCTTCGTAGGCGCCCGGCATGCCGGCCGCCCTGACAAACATCGCGAGGGCATTATTAATATCGCCCTTTTGCGCATAAATTGTGCCCAGCGTGCACAGGGCCAGAAAACTCCCCGCCCCGGGGCTGGCAACGTATTTCTCCCAGGGGGCGTCTCCCATCGCCAGGCACCTGCACAAGAGCGCTTCCGCCCGGTCGGTTTCACCTTGCATGAAGTGCCCAATCGCCTTCAGGTAGAAAAGGTCGGTATAATCGGGGAAAAGACGCACTCCTTCATCCAGAAGCCCCACCGCCAGGAAATATTGCTTGAGGTTTACTAACGAGAGAGCGTAAAAGTAGTAGAAATCTGATCGATGAGCCCCGCCTATATTCCCGGCCCGCGCAAATTGATCGGCAGCCAGGGCAAAGTCGCGGGCATAAAAGGCCTCTACGCCCCTGGCATACGCCAGTTTACGGGGCCTCCCTGCCAGACCCCGTGCGATGGCCGCGGCCTTCCACTTCCTCTTGCGGGCGATGGTTTCGTCTTCCGCCAGGCAGTGCAGGTGGTGGATGGCAATGTCCACCGGTGTCAGCGCACCGCCGGAGGTCACAATGGAACGGGTAACATCCTCGAACACCGCCCCCCGATAGCGGTAGCGCTTATTGCGGAACAGCCGGCACGCCCCCTTGACCTGGCAATTGGCCGGCGACAAGCGGCGATCCAGAAAGGTACAGATCTTTAGCACATAGCCTTCGTGGCGCGGGTTCCGCAGGAGGTCAATAATACCCTTCCTGCTCTCGTCGGGAAGTACTTCGTCGGCGTCAAGCACCAGGATCCATTCGCTCCCGGCCTTCCCGATGGCGAAATTGCGGGCCGCGGCAAAGTCATCGTCCCACGGGCAATGGTAAACGCTGGCGCCCATCTGGTAGGCGACGGCTGCAGACCCGTCTGTTGAGCCTGTATCGACGAAAATCACCTCCCGGGCGATTTCGTTGACGCTCTGTATGCTCCGCCCGACCAAACCGGCTTCATCACGGCCGATGATACACACGCTCAAGGAAGGCCGGCCCTCCCCGATCGAGAGTCCCCGCACGCGATCAAGAAATTCCTGTGCCGAAGATCCGTGCCAGACCTTCTCCGTCGGGTACCACATCGGAGGAGGAGGCATGGCCAGGTAGTCTTCCAGGCGCGACCTGGCCGCGGAATAGCGCCCGCAGTTGAGATGGCAGACCGCCTCCAGGAGGACGAGATCGCTGAATTCCGTGTAAATGCCCTGGTAGTACCGCAGTTGGCGGACGGCGTCCCTGTACCTGTGCAGCTCCATGAGGGTAGTCATCGCTCTTTTCACCAGGATGGGGCCGTAAGTCTGGGTGGGTTTGGTCAGACCCAGGGCGATCACGAAATGCTCCAGCGCCTTTTTCCTCTCGCCCAGCCGGAGGTATTCAGTACCCAGGTTGTAGTAGAAAAAACCGTCCTTTTCGTCATCACGGTACGTGTTCAGGATGGCAAGATTCCGCAGGATTTTGGCCCTGATATTGGCGAAGCGGGTATCGTATCCGCGGTGGATGACGGTGATGCGGGTTTCCCCTATGCAATGCTGCCCGCAATGCTGCACGATCGAATTGACGATTTGCTCGTGGATGCGGCCGGTGAACCGGAAGCATTTGCGGTTCCTGAACAGGCGAATGCTGGGGAAGGTCAGCTCGATCCCTGTTTCTGTCGGATTGGTAACCAGGACGAAAAAGGCCTCGTAACGGGTGTTCTGAATCACCCTTCGCAGTTCGGGCCCGCTTTCCGGCGCCAGTTCTTCGTCGCAATCAAGAAAGAAAATCCACTCGCCGCCGGCGTGGTCCAGGGAGACGTTCCTGGCGGCGCCGAAGTCGCCCTTCCATTCTGCCTCGATGACCCTGGCGCCCAGGGCGCGCGCAATTTCCACCGTGTCGTCGGCCGAGCCGGTATCGACCACCACAATTTCGTCAACGAAATCCCCGGCGCTCTCTATGCACCGGCCGATGTTCTCACCCTCGTTTCTGGCTATAAGACACAGGCTAATCGTGCCGGCCTTCACGACGCACCGTCTCCTTCCACCGTTGTACCTTTTTCTTGATAGAAGCCAGTTTGAACAATTTGCTGCGCAGGTCGGTATGGTCGCTTTCCAGTTCCAGCCCGCGCCGTACAAGAGACAGGCCCGCACTCGCCAGTTCCTCCAGAGCGGACAGGGCGTGAAAAAGGTTTTCCCGATCTCGCTCGGCGGCCTCCGCAAAATACCGGAAGGCCTCTCGCGGCAAGTTAAGGCCGGCGCAGGCCGTACCCAGAAGGCGGAAAGCCTCTGCCGACGCCCTGCACCTGTTCAACGCCCGCTCCAGCAGGTTCCTGGCCTGAAGACGTAAACCCCTGCTCAGGGCGTGCTTGCCCAGGAGAAACCAGGCTTCTCCCATTTCGCTGCCGCCGCTGAGGGCAAGGGCGATACCCAGCGCCAGGTCTTTATCTCCCAGGTCGAGCACTTCCAGCGCCAGGTCGAGGGCATGGCGCCGCACTTCTTCCGCCGGAAAATCCACGCTCTCGGCGCCGGCAACCAGGGCGTTGACCTTTCTGCAGGCTGCTGCCACGGGGCTGTCGGGTACGGCGAAGGCGGAGATCACCGCCAGCGCATCTTGTCTTGGACGTGCGAGCCACTTACAGATGCATGTTTGCTTCAGCACTTGCTCGGCAAGGGCATCATCGGCGGTGAGCCCGGCCATCGTGTCGAGAGCCGCGGTGTAACGCCCCAGGCGGATAAGGCATTTCGCCTTGAATATAAGGGCGGCGGGAGCGGGAACCGCCTGGGTGTCAATGATACGCAGGCATGTCGCAAATGCGCCCGCCTCAAACAAGAGGCCCGCTATACGCTGCGGGTCAAGCCCGCACCTCCCGCCCAGAAACGCGGCGATTTCCTCGCCTGTGCGGTTGTCCTGCCGCAACAGGAAGGTCAACCTGGAATACAGGCGGTCGGACGGCTTTTCCTTTAAGGCCAGGATCATGTAGGCGACGGCTTCGGCGAAATTCCCCTCACGCGCGTACGTTTCGGCAAGATTCTCGAAGGCCATGAACCCGGTGACCCCTTCGGTCGTGGTGTATTCGGGCGGTATCTTCCTGAAACGCGTGCACTTCAAGAACGAAGCCCTGGCGAGGGGCAGCATCCCGAGGTCCCAGTATATCTGCCCCTGGAGAAAGTAGAGGTCCGGGTAATCGGGAAAGTGGACCAACCCTTTCTCGACCATTTCCAGGGCCGCACCGTACTCTCCCATTTCGTACAGGCAGACGCCGTAGTTGCGACATAGACAGGCCGCAAGCGGCGAACGCCAGTCCACGCCCGGCAAGGCCGCCTCATAGTGTTTGCGGGCGCTTTCGAAGTCTCCCAGCATGAAATAGCTGACGCCGAGATTATAGTTGTGAAAGACGTCCCCGGGGTTTTCGGCGAGGGCCTCCCTGAGCAGAGCGATATTGCGCAGGGTTTTTGCCCTGCGCCCTTCGCCGTCCCGCACGTACCCGTGATGGATGATGCACAGGTCTGAGTGCCTCACCGCTGCCGCCGGATTTGCCCTGAGGATACTCGGCTTAACCTGCTCGTGAATCTTCCCTTCAAAGCGGTACTCCTTCCTGTTTTTGAACATGCGCAGGCCGAGGTGGCGCGTACGCGGGCCGTTTTCGGCGGAAGATACGGGGCTGATAATGGTAAACGTCCACGCCTCAACCTCCGCCGTGCACGCCAGGACCTTCAACTTCGCGGCGGTCTCGGGCGGCAACTCCTCATCGGCGTCCAGGACAAGAATCCACTCCCCGGTTGCGTAATTCAGACCCTCGTTCCTGGCGCGCGCAAAGTCGCCCGGCCACGGGGAACGGATCACCCGGGCCCCGTAAGCCTCGGCAATGCGCGGCGTAGCATCCACGGAGCCGGTATCGACAACGATTATTTCGTCGACGCATCCGCGCACGCTCTCCAGGCAGCGCCCGAGATTTCGTTCCTCGTTCTTCGCAATCATGCAAAGAGTGATGGTCGCCGGCTTCGCACTCATTACCCGTACTCCCCGGCAAGGGCTAACCGTCTGCCGTTATTTGCCAATATATGAAGAAACAAACCAGTACGTTACCAGCACCACCTCAGGCCGCCATCACCGGGAGTCGTTCATCGTCCCCGGCATCGCCCCTGGTGTCACATTATGGTAAGCCCGCCATATATTGTATTAAAACCATGGAAAGGAGGGCAGTACATGACCATCAGGAGGCTATGCGTGGACGAGATAACCACCGTAACGGACACTTTTTCGCAAACGGTAACCTGTACCAACCCGGGGTTTACCCCCATAGGGCCTGGCGACGAATGCAACGTCCTGGTCTATAACACCGCGGTAAACCTGGGCACGACCCCGCCGACCCTGTCGTTTTCCTTCGACGCGCAGTTCGAGTACCAATACGAGCACCTCGGCGCGACGTTCCTAGACTATTGCAACGCGCTGGGGAACAGCGGCTCCTTTACTTTGCCCACCGGGGTTACCCTCTGCTGCGGCGCCACAGTACCCCTGGTGCAATCATCGGTTACCTGCAACGCGGCCGCCATTACCACGACGCCGACCTCGGTAAGCGGCAACGTTACCCTATCCTTCACCGTGACCAATCTCTGCGTCCAGACGATTATCTGCGTCGACGATACCACCTGCCCATCCTAATGAGCGGAATATTAAGAAAGGAGCCCTTGAGGGCTCCTTTCTTAAATCTCCCGGTCCGCCTTACCCGAGTCGACGCGTCCAGCACACACGGCGGCCAGGGGAGCTCACGTGCCTCATTTCCTGCCAAAATCCCACCGCACCACGTCCCGGGACGGCGGTTCCTTCTTCTCCGCTTTTTCGGCCTTTTCGCCCCCGGCGTCGTGCTGGCCCGCCGGGGGCCGGAGCATGCCGGCGATTGCCGAAGCCAGCGAAGCCAGGTTCCCGGCGTCTTTGCCCAGCAAGTTCATCAACTCGGAGCCCCGCCCGGGCAGCATCTTGAGCACCTGGGATACGAGGTCCATCGCACCCGCCGGCATCGCGGCGGGAACACCCGACGCCCACCGGCGGTGCAACAGGTTCAGCACCGCCAGCAGATCCACCAGGCTCATGAAGAGGAGCAGGTCGGCATTCTCCATACCGTGCCGCGCCTGAAACTCCGCGATGCTGGCCAGCACGTCCCCGAACTCGCGTCCCGGCAACCGCTCGCGTCCCTGGGGTTCTTCCGCCACCACGCCACCTCCCTTAAAGGTTCAGCAGGTTCGCAATATCGGGCAGGTTCAAGCCCGTCAACCTGGCTGCTTCTTCCTTCACCCTTTCGCGCACTTTCAGCGACCCCCGGTTGAAGCAGTTGGCCACCGTTGCTTCCAGCCGGCCGATGTTTGACGCGGCCTCCGGTGCAATCCGTACCCGCTGCACCTCTTGCAAACCGTTGAACGTTATGCAGACGCCGCCGTCTTCGCTCTCCACGGTCAAGTTTCGCAATTCCTCTTTCAACCTGCCGAGATCGTCCAGGACCTTGCCGAATTGGCCTAAGTTGAAGTTGCCCAGCATTCTTTTACCCTCCGCTTTATGGATTCCGTATCAATATATGCACCAGGCCTGCACGTGTGCAGGCTCACATCTGATGCCGGCGAACAAACCGTGAACCTGTAGCAAAAGTTGCTAACCGCGCATAATTTGCTATTAAGAGTCTGGAAAGGGGGATGTTACCATGACGGAACTCCAGAAACCGGGGGTCATCTTCGGATGGTGGTGGGTGATTATCGTCATCATCATCCTCTTCCTGGTGCTGGTCTTCTGGCCGTGCTCCGCGTTCAAAGCCTAGCCGCGTGCAGCAGCTTCCGGTGCACCCAGGGGGGAGGGCCGTCAGGTTCTCCCCCCTGTATAATTGTGGCAGGTGCCCAACGTAATGGCATTTGTAGCAAAAAACGGCAACCACGCATAACCTGCTATTACCAAACGTGGAAAGGAGGATGTTACCATGCCAGAACTCCAGAAACCAGGGCCGATCTTCGGATGGTGGTGGGTCATCATCGTTATCATCATCCTCTTCCTGGTACTCGTCTTCTGGCCGCTCTCCGGCCTCTAAGAATGTGTTGCAAAACCACTAACGTCCCGCAAACTAACGGCGCAGGCGTCGAGACCGCACCAGTTCTGGAAAGACAGAGGCCGCGAAAAACGAGCATGGCAAAAACAGATGTCAGACGCAGGATGTCAGAGGTCGGAATTTTTATAAACATTCACTACGCGAATTCCCTTGAATTTTCTGACTTCCGACTTCTGGCCTCTGACCTCCGAAATAGCCAGGCGAAGTTTTGCAGCGGACTTCTAGTCGGCTCACATTGAGGATGCCGCCACCCACACAAAGGGAGGGCTTGAAGCCCTCCCTCTTTCATCCCGCCGGACCACTCTGCCCGGCACCGCCCACCTGTATTTAACCCTGCACCAAAACCATCCCGGTTTCATACTTTGTTAGCAAATAAAGGAGGGGGGCCGGAAAGCTCGCCGTCTATGCACCGAAGCCACCGGCCCCGCATATCCTGATTACCAAAATAAGGGAAGGGAGGGCCTAAAGTGCCGGAACTTAGAGACCCTGGGTTCTTCTGGTGGTGGATCATCATTATCGTCATTGTGATTATCATCGTATGTCTCTGTTGGTGGCTGTTCCCGCTTCTCTAAGACGCAGCGCCAGTGGCTGAGAAAAAGTCCGCGCAGGTATCGAGAGGGCCGTAGCGGCCCTCTCCCCTTAAAAGCAAGGTGATGTCTATGCGCCTGTTCCGCCAGGCAGTAAGAGACCACCGCGCCCGGCTCCTGCGCCTGCCCAACGTGGTCGGTGTGGGCATCGGCTACAAGGAAGTGGCGGGCGAGATGACGCCGGACCTGGCCGTGGTCGTATTCGTGGAAGAAAAACTCCCGGCCGACGCCCTGCCGAGGTCGCACCTTGTCCCCAGGCAGGTTAATAAACTGCCCACCGACGTAGTCGCCGTCGGCAGAATCCGCCTCCTCGGCCAGCGGACGGCCAGGGTGCGCCCCGCGGTGCCCGGCGTCAGCATCGGTCACTACCGGATAACCGCAGGTACTCTGGGGGCCGTCGTGCTGGATAAGAACGGGGAACCTTTGATCTTGTCGAACAACCACGTCTTGGCCAACCGCAGCAACGGGGCCGACGGCCGCGCCGAGGCCGGCGACCCCATTTTGCAACCGGGACCCCTGGACGGCGGGATTCTGCGGCGGGACACGCTGGCCCGGCTGGCCCGGTTCGTGCCCATTCAGTACAGCCCCGAAGCGGTCACCTGTCCCGTGGCCGCACGTATGGAACACCTGTTGAACCGCGTGGTGCAGGTATACCACCCCGCGTATTCCATCAGGATGTACCGCCAGACGGCGGGCCGCAACCTGGTGGACGCCGCTTTGGCGACACCGGTGAACCCCGCGGACGTAAAGGGAGAAATTCTTGAGTTGGGCCGCGTCACCGGCGTGGCGGAGGTGAAGCCCGGCACGCCGGTGAAAAAGAGTGGGCGCACAAGCGGCGTGACCAACGGCACGGTAATGTATGTGGACGCCACCGTGACGGTCGACGTCGACGAGGGCGCTCAGGCCACCTGGGAGGACCAGATCGTCACCAGCGCCATCAGCAAACCGGGGGACAGCGGCTCCCTGGTGGTGGATGCCGAGAACCGAGCCGTAGGGCTCCTGTTTGCCGGGTCGGATAAGACCACGGTGTGCAACCGGATTGCCAACGTGTTGCAAGTGCTCGGCGTCCGCTTCCCGTAGGAGACCGCTAATGACCCTTACACTTGCGAAGCACGCACCACTGCTTTCGCAACGTTGCCGTTTTGCAGCAGTCCGCCGGGCGGTGTTGCGTGGCTAACTAACCGGAGGTGATACTTTGTCGCCGGTAGAACAACAGCAGGTGACCATTCCGTCCCTGGCGCTTCTGATCCTGCTGAGCGCCATATCCATCGCCGCTCCCGATATTGAAAAACGGCTGGACTTCGTCTCCAATCTTGCGCTCAATACGCGCGACGTGGTTGCCAGCATCAAGGAAAGCATGCAGCGGCTGCAGTCCCTGGCGGCTCCCCACCCCCAGGCAGACCGGCCGCCGGAGGAAGAAGGATTCGAAGTGCCGGTGGTGGAACCGGAAGAGTAACAAAAAATGAGGGCTATACGCAACGTATAGCCCTTTCTTTATTGCTTGTGGCACTTGCCGTGCCTCACTACGGCGGATCGCCGTTGCACGGAATCTTGATCGTCATTCCCACCTGCAGGTTCATCGGGTCTAGGCCCGGGTTCAGCTCGAGGATGGCGTGGACGGTGGTCCTGAACCGCCGCGCGAGGTGGAACAAGGTGTCGCCCGGCTGGATCGTGTACTCGATGACCTCCCCGGGCTTGCACTCCGGCGGCGGCTCCTCGACAATCCTCTTCACGAGGACGTCTTCCTGCACGACTCTGGTTACCCGGACACCCACCCGGAGCACGATGCTCTTGGCCACCTCGCGCTCGTTAACCAGGTCGCCGGACGCGTGCTCCACGGTCACGGTGACCTGCACCGTCATGTCCGGCTTGGCGCCCGGGATGGGCACGGCCACGTTGAACGTGATGCGCTCCTCGAAGGCGTGGACCGGCTGGTCGACGGCCGTGGAAACGTAGGTTACTTTGACCTCTACCGCCCCGCGCACGATAACCTTGTTGGCCAGAATTTCCGTCTCGGTCACCTCGACGCTGTGCACAAAGACATCCAGGACTTTCTGGGCGGGCGGCTTCTGGTCGGGGATGCGCCCGGTCTCCCGCAGCACGACCTGCTGCACCGCCTCGCCGACGACCTGAGCCAGGAAGAGCCTGATTTTCTTGAGTTCGGGGTGGCCCTGGATATGCACCACGACCGTCAGCTCGCGCGTAGCGGTGACTTCGGCCTTGAGGGAAAGGACGGCGTCGACCGCCAGCTCCCGCGCGCTCTTACGCCGGCCGCTGACGTCCTCTATCCTGACCTGCACGTCAACGTGCATATCCGGTTCGGCGCCGGGAACCTCGATGAACTCGACGAACGGCGCCTGCACGTGTGCGTGGTGCACCGGCTGGCCCGGCAGCGCCGCCACATAAATCACCTGCAGGGTCAGGACACCTTCTACCACCACCTTGTCCGTCAGAACTTCCTTGTTGGTGATGGTAACGTCGGCCAGAACGTCAAGAACCTCGGCAATGTCGGGTTTGGCGGCCGGTATGGTAAGCTGTTCGCTGATGACCACCTGCGCCTCGCCGGCGGCGATGACCTCTTCTACCCGCACTTTCTTCTTCTTGGGGAAGTTCGCCGCCGGCGCGTCGACCACGACGTCCACTTCCACGGTCTTGGTGACCTTCACAAAAAGCTTCAGGATCACCGTGACGACGATGACCCGCGGGTTGGTTTCGTCAACGTGCGCCTTTACCTGTTCCACCGTAACCTGGGTGAAGACGTCCATGCCCGGTTCCGCACCGGGGATCTCCACGGCCTCGGTAAACTGGATCTCCTGCTCGACGTGGTGCACCGACTGCGCCGGTACGGCCGCCACGTAGGTAACGTGCACCGTTATCCTTCCTTCAAGCAGGACTTTGTTTTTTATTACTTCGCTCTGGGTGACCTCGGCCTGGGCACGGCCGTTAACGACCTGCTCGGCAGGCGGCTTGGTCTCGGGAATGGTAATCCGCTGGCGCACGGCCACCTGCTTCGTTCTTTCGCCGACGACCTGCTTGACCTTGAGGCGTTCCGTCTTTATGCTCATTTTCCCCTTCCTCCTTTCCCGGCAAGATTTTGTAATAATATATGCCGGGAAGGAGGAAGGGTGTGCCTCAAGCGGAAGTCGTATACAGGTTGTCGAACGACCGTTACGGAAAACCGGTCTAACCCGTGAAGAGTTGGACGAACATTTTGCCGTAAGGACCGCCGTCCACAATGCCGATGCCTATCTTAGTATAGTTGGTGCCGAGAATGTTGGCCCGGTGCCCCGGCGATTGCATCAGCGCGTTGTGCGCGCCGGCAACGGTCGGCGCCCCCGCGATGTTCTCGCCCGCGTAACGGTAAGAAACGCCGTGGGCCCGCATCATGTCGAAGGGTGAGCCGTAGGTGGGCGAGTAATGGCTGAAGTACTGCCGCTCGACCATGTCCCGGGCCTTCATCCGGGCCAACTCGGTCAGGACCGGGTCCGGGACCAGCGGGGCCAGGCCGGCCTCACGCCGCGCCGCGTTTACCAGTTCGACCATCGCCCGCTCGTCCGCCGTAAGGAAAGCCTGTTTATCGCCAACGGGCCCGTCCTCCCCCGGGGCAGGCGCAGGCGGCGGGGCGGGTGGTGTCGGCGGCCCGGGCTCCGGAGCAGGGGTCGGGAGTGGGGCAGGCGAAGACGCACGGCCGTCGACCACCAGGACCACATAGACGCTGCCGCTGTTGCCGATCCCGGCACGGGTGTACCGCGGATCAAGCGTCACCATCCCGTCCCGTGCAAGGGCCGCCGCCACCCAGGTGGCCTGTGGGCTCCTGACGGTCAGCCGGGCCGCATAACGGTACTCGACACCGGCCGCCCGTAGTTGCGTAAAGGCGCTTGGGGACGCTTTGCCCGCGGCCTGCGCCTCGGCGCAG
>LDZS01000008.1_pt1 | contig 22064 bp, 14 predicted proteins | sample 615471 | NCBI WGS metagenome assembly LDZS01 (sample SAMN03408295, study PRJNA278302) | terrestrial metagenome | isolation source: oil reservoir sample K3 | place: USA: Alaska, North Slope, Kuparuk formation | collected 2013
AACTACGCTCGCTGACAGGCATTTTGCAGTTCTCCATGTAAACAGATTTTGGTGATTCCTTCCTCTACAGTCAGCACTCTATCGACATAATCTTTAAAAAGCCGAGTCATCTGCGGAGCATAAAAAAGAGATTCTCCCAAAACCTTTGCCTTCGGCCCATCACAGACAATCCTTCCATCAAACATCATCAGGACGCGCTGCGAGTACTCTGCAGCGAACTCGACATCATGAGTGACAACAACAACCGCCACCCCTTCCTCTGCCAATTCTTGCAAAAAACCACCAAGTTCCTTTTTCAACCTGTAGTCGATTCCCCGTGTGGGTTCATCGAGAACCAGCAGCTTCGGTCTGGCGACGAGCACCGAGGCCAGGGCGACTCGCTGGCGTTCTCCGCTGCTCAAATCGCGGGGATTAAGATTACGGTAGCAGGCGATGCCCAACTTGTCCAGAACTTCATCGACTACTCCATCATCTTCGAGCCCAAGGTTATGAAGTGTAAACAGGAGTTCTTCTTCAACAGTGTCCTGGAAAAGGTAATCATCAGGGTTCTGGGAAAGGTAGCCAACTTCACCTGCCAGTTCTGTTAAAGAAACTTTACGGGTATCCTTCCCCATCACCACAACACTGCCCCTCGCCGGTTTGAGGAGGCCGACGAGGTGTTTCAACAATGTGGTTTTACCTGCCGCATTTTCCCCCATAATAACCACAAACTCTCCCTGTTTTACTTCAAGACCCACTCCTTTCAGCGCCTCGGTGCCATTCGGGTAAGTAAACCAGACATCTTTCACCTCAACAAGTGTTCCTTCACATTTTTCTTTTTTACTGCAACGAGCACCTGGACAACAGTTACCGCCTGAGGCAGCACTGACCTCCGCAGCATGCGAGTTTTTCAGGGAAGCAGGTAAAAGCTTTTTTAGCTCCTGGCGTCCTTCCTTTACTGTGACGGGCACAGAGGGAACCCTGAGAGAGGCAAAAAACCTGGCAACCGGAGGAATAAAGGGGAGCGAGTTTTCCGCCTCCCACAGCGCTACTTCCCCCACTGGACCCTCGCACAAGATCTCTCCCTTTTCCATTACCACGATGCGGTCTGCCAGGTGGAAGCACCTCTCCAGGCGTTGCTCGATGAGGACAACAGTATATCCCATCTCTTTGTTCAAGCGTTCGATCAGGTAAAAGAACTCATCAGCAGCCACCGGATCGAGCTGCGAGGTCGGTTCATCAAGGATCAGCACCCTCGGCTGCATCGCCAGGACTGAGGCAAGAGCAACCTTCTGCTTCTGACCCCCAGAAAGGTTAGCTGTAAACTCATTTTTTACCGGAGAAAGGTTGAGGAAGCTCATGACCTCGGCAACACGGCGAAACATCTCCTCCTGAGGCAGCCCCAGGTTCTCCAGCCCAAAGGCGATTTCAGCCTCCACAGAAGTCATCACCAGTTGTTTCTCCGGGTCCTGAAAAACGATCCCCACATGGGTACTCAAAGCCCGCCGACCGAATTCCGCCAATTCTTTACCTTGAAAAAAGACCTTTCCCCCGATCTTTCCCCCGTAATAATCAGGAATCAATCCCGCCAGAACACGGGCAAGGGTTGATTTTCCGGAACCCGATCCCCCCACCACCAATAGCAACTCCCCATCCTCAACACTGAGGTTGATGTTTCTTAGTGCCGGGGAATCACTCTCAGGATAGTAGTAAGTTAGATTCTGGATTTTAAAGAGGGACAATGCTTCCACCCCCAACTGAAGACCACAGGCAAAGACAGAGCCCCAAGAATAATCCCCAACCAGATCACTGTAGCAGAACCTTCAAACAGGTTTCCCAGTTGCGGATAATAAACGAAATCCCCATAGCCCTGAAACTTGGCGTAAAGAGCGAGAAAAAGGGCGGTGACTCCTGCAGCACAACAGAGGTAATCGCGCGGCCTGGTGAGGTGGCGCTGGTAGCAGGAACGGGGACCGCTTCCGAATGCCCGAGCCTCCATCGCTTCGGCAATCTGCAGGGCGCCTTCGAGGGAAGATAAAAGCACGATATTGAGAAGCCAGGAATACTTCTTAACCCGCTCTTTTATTTTTCCTGAGGCAAAATCAACACCCCGCAACTGCTGGACCTCACAAGCGTTAGAGAGGTCCCTGGCAAGTGCGGGCAACATCCTCGTTGCCAGAGAAACGACAAGGGCAGACCTGTAGGCAAACCGCGAAAAAAGGTTTAAAACCTTATCAGGGTGCACCACAGCAGTGTAGAGACAAAAAACCGTCAACATCGCCAGTAACCTGATCCCCATTACCGCACCGTAGCAAATCGCCTCCAGGCAGATGTCCATTCTCCCCAAAACCGGCAATGTGGGACCGTGCCACAATATTGTTTTTCCACTGTGATAAACCAGGGGGTTGATGATCATCACGAGGAGGGCCATCCAAACCCCGATTTGCAAGTAAAACTCCCACTTCTCAGTGATGTCCGAAGTAACAATCAGGAGAGCACTGATGACGAAAATTCCAATCAAATAAAGAGGATGCGAAAAAAGCAAGGCCAGGGTGAACAAGATCCCCAGATACAAGAGTACCACACCGGGATGCAGTGTTTGCAAAAAGTTTCCCTTTTCCTCGTAAAACAGCTTCTGGAACATTCAAATCTACCTCACTGGTAGTTCCTTGTTTCAGCCAAAACCTTTTGGTTTCATGAGCCAGATTTTTTCAGACTGTTCCACTCTGGAGGAGGATTGCTGATACTGGTGCTGTACCACCAGATGACTCTGTCCCCTTCCTGGAGCTTCCTTTTGGAAGCGGCAACCAGGGGAACCTCGTCATTGACCTTATACATCCAGCCCGACTGACCCTTATTGCGCTGACCAGCAACAGCAACGACCAGGTCGGGAAACCTTGAAGACATCTCATAATCCAAACCCGTAGCATCGAGGGCTCCAAGTGCCGTAAAACCCCAGATGCTATCTTCCCTGATCACAACCTCAGCAGGACCAAAAAGGAGTTCACTTTCTTTCCCGAGAACAGCCACACCAACGGTGATGCCCTGCTTTTCCTCGTTTTTCGCATCTCTACTCTCTTTACTGGAAGCACTTTCGGTGGTGCTTTCAGTGCTGCTTTTAGAACTAAATTTGCTGACCTCGCCCTCATTTCCTCTGTTCTTTTCGTTACTATCTTTACTACTTACTTTACTACTCGAGGAACCAGAAGGCTGGTCTTCTGATGAAAGATCAACTTCCGGGGAAACTCTTGGGCTTTCTCTCTGTTCTGTCTCCTGCTGCTCGAGTTTTGTGCTGATCTGGCCGGACGAACCGTGTCGGTCTCCTCTTTCCGCGGAGATCAGCGGAACCAACAAAACAAGCAACAGGACAGCGATAAATGCAAAAATGGAAAAACGCTTCATGAACTGCAACCTCCAGCCGAGTTCCACAGCCTCTTAAAAGCTCCCAAGCCAGTTGAAAGGGATTCACCAGGGGCAGGTCGTCACCGACCCACCCCTGGCATGAAGGTGAGAGGAGCAATGGGACTCTTACATTTCTCCCAGGCATTGGAGCATCTTGGCGATGACCACAACTGCTTCGGCACGGGTAGCCATCCCCTGAGGTGCGATCATTGTTGGAGTCCTGCCTTTGATAATGCCCTGGTCAACACAAATTGCAAGACATTCTTTTGCCCAGTCGGAAATCGCTCCGGCATCCTCGTAACCTGCGAGAGCTTCTTGAACCTCTCCGGTGGTAACGCTGACATCAATCCCGGACTTTTCGAGGGCTCTGACGATCATCGCCGCCATTTCTTCCCTGGTGATGTTGCGTTCAGGTTCAAACCTGCCTTTACCGGTCCCCAGAACCAGGCCCGCGTAAGATGCCGCTTCAATGGCCGGATAACCCCAGTACTCAGGTGCCACATCATTAAAGGTCGGCATCAGAGGTATACGACCTTCGATCCCCAGAGCCTTGACCAACAAAGCGGCGAACTGCGCCCGGGTCACACTTTGATCCGGGGCAAAGGTGCCATTCCCCATGCCGCTGACGATCAACCGCATCGCCATCGACTCGATCACATCCTCGGCCCAGTGACCACTGATGTCATGGAAACTCTTCTTGTACTCCATTAGAGCATATACGCTCAAATGGTCCGTCTCAAATGTGAAGAACTTGCCATCAGTACTCAGACTACCCCCTACATACTCCCACTCACCGTTCTCCTTCTGTCTGTATGCTGCGAGTCTGTTCACATTTACCTGAGACATGTCGACACCTTCGAGAGATATGGTCACAACAACTTTCTTCTGGAAGCTGGCTTGGGGTTTTGATTTTTCTCCCTCAGGCGTTACTGCAGTAACGGCAATGTCCAGCACTTTTCCTCCGACCACATCTGCTCCTTCGAAGGTGTTCACTTCTTCTGACTCCATTTTTTGGGTAGTGATCTCGATCTGAGATACATCTTCCGTTGCTTCAAGAACTGTATCTACGGCTTCAGGAGGAAGTGTGAGTTCGACTTCTGCACTTCTAATCAGCAAATTCAAAGCACTTTGGGTGAGTTGCCTTGCAGCCTCGGCAGAAAGCTCTACTGAGACACCCTTCTTTTCTGCAGCAGCAGGAAGTTCGACCACAACCGTGTCTTTAACAAGGCCCTCGACATCGCAAACTTCCAGGTCGGCAACCTTCTCAGCGACTTCTGCTGCCTTCTCGATGGCTTCAATCTGAGCCTGGAAAAGCTCTTCGTCAACTGTAACCCGCACACACTCCTCTTCGGACTGAACATTGAAGGCCTCATCTGGGAGTTTTTCGAGCAACTGAGTTGTTTTTTGAATTACTTCTGCAAGCTGTTCCTCAATCTCTTGGGTGAGTTCACTTTCATCCAAGCCCTCAACAATATCTGCAAGACTGGCAACAGCTTCATCTGCAGCAACCTCACCTTCATCAAACTCAGCAAGCAGGTTTTCCAGGGCATCTTGGGGGTTTTCAGTTGTCCCTGAAGAAGCCTGTGATATCAGGTCCTCCCACTTGGGCGGTTCCTGGTCCATGCTCTCACTGTAATACCAGATCACTTTGTCTCCATCACTAACCTCATACTCACCAGCAGGCACCATCGGTGTGCTATCATTCACGGTGTACATCCATCCGGACATCTTTTCGTCATCGTTAGCAATTCCGCATATCGACTCCACGAAACCTGACCACTCTGAAGACATCTCATAAGAAACACCCGTGGCATCCAAAGCTCCAAGTGCCGTCAGCCCCCATTCGTTGCTTTCGGAAACAGTAACATAACTCGGCCCGTAAAGCAGCTCTCCACCTGGACCGACAACAGCCACTCCCACCGTACAGGTGCTCGGCGCTGCTGCACCACCGCCACCAGAGCCCTCTGCTGCTTCAACTTCAAGTGTAGCTGTCGCTGTAAGCCCACCGTAAACCGCTGTTACTGTCGTCTGCCCCACACTCAATGCTGTAACATAACCGCTTTCAACACTGGCAACACCCGAGTCATCTACTGACCATGAGGCTTCTGCAGTCACATCGTGAACAACACCCTCAGAATCAAGAAACGCTAAGGTAAACTGACCTCCCTCTCCTTCAGCCAAAACCATGCTGGGAGGAACTATCTGAAGCTGGCTCCCCAGAAAGTGATACCCGTAAAGCGCCCAGACAGCATCCATGACATTCCTGCACGAGCCAAAGCTCCCGTCTTCGTTGAGAGCACCCTCCACCATGTAGTCAACAGGAGTCTTCCCTGTCGACTCGTGCGCCCACGAGGCTGGCTCAATGTCTAAAACATCCAGTGTGGTGATGACTTCCACCGTGTCGATCAAGGGATCGTCCCAATCAGAAGCTGCAAAGCTTCCATCTTCCTGCTGCTGAGCCTGCATCCACTCAAGCGCAGCGTCGATCGCCGCTTGAACCTCCTCGTCTTCCCCCTGAGGGTCTAAATAGTGCAGCGCTCTCACTGCCTGCGCCGTAGTGATGAAATCAGGATAAAATGTTCCTTCCCAAACGGCACCAAAAGCTCCATAGGTTCCACTTTCAGGGTCCGCATCCTGAGCAGCCAAAATGTAGTCTCTTGCGTAAACCTTTGCCTCAACCGTGTCCAGAACATCGCCCAAACGACCAGCCCTGCCCAAAAGCTCGTACGCCGGCATGTCACTGTAAATGTTACCGTCAAAACCGGATTCACTATGCCTTTCTCGAAGCGCACCCAGCAACTGCTGCACTAAACCATCTTCACCCAGCACCTGAGCCGCAAGGACATCCTGCGCAAGCTGCTTCGCCGAGACCTCACCTGGGTTGGTCGCATCTTGATAAATGATCTCGGCAACAGCATCTCCCAAAGACTGACCATCGTAATCCCAAGAGCCGACATCTATACCTGCCTGGCTGAGGACATACAAAGCATAAGGACCTACCGCATTGTCTCCAGCCCCAGGACCATCCTCCATAAAAGTGTCATAAATGAAGGCAACTGCCGCCCCTGAAAGATCAACTGCTGCAGCAGTAACCTTCGGGGCCGGAAACACCATCCCCAGTACCATCAAGGCAACAAGCAACAGGCCAAACGGCCTCATCACTCTCTCCCTCCGCAAAACCACCTACCTCCCTTTCCACTGGGTACCACTTTAGGCAAATTAAAAACCCGGTCTACGGAAGACCGGGAGCATCGCGCGCTCGAGCAGAAAACCCGAACACATGAACACCTCCCCATCTCGCGTAGATCAACGGTGTCCGTCGAACAGGCAGGTTTCCTGGCTCGGGCTCATCTCCACCCTACGCCTTCCCAGGGCCTCCATCAGGAGTTGCCCCAGTGGCACCGTGTAAGGCAGATCCCCCTCACAGTGGCGGGACCGCGCCGGACTTTCACCGGTCTTCCCTTTTAAGGCCCTTTCACACGGCCACCTGTTCCGAACTATGCAATTTTACTTTTTTAATTCGCCAAACTGAACTGATCTCCTGCTGAACTTCAACAAAATTTTTACTTCCGCAAATTCGCTTTTCTGAAATAGAAAACAAGCCAGAGGAAAACAAAGGCAATGACGACCGCCGGCGATACCATTCTGAAAATACCTGGCTCCTGTTTTAGCTTGATCAGACACACACCACTACCGGAGGCAGATTCCGTCTTTCCGGCAATGATGTAACCCCCATCACTTGTAGGCTGAAGATCATAAGCAGCTTCAGAGCCCGTTCCGCTGTATGTTTTTTCCCACTCCTGGTTTCCCTGGGCATCCACCTTGAGGATCCAGATGTCATGACTTCCTCCTGCTTCTTTCTTACCTGCCAGCAAGTAGCCCCGATCATCTGTCTGGCAGGCGGCGTAAGCCGCATTACACCCTTTTTTACCGTAGGTTCTCTCCCACTCGACATTGCCATCAGCATCTGTTTTCAGGAGATACAAGTGATAACCACCCTCATTGTCCTCAGAGAATTCCTTTTCTCCTGCCAGGAGATAACCACCATCAAAGGTTTTCTTCAGGGACCAGCAGTAATCTGACCCGGCTCCACCATACGTTTTTTCCCATAGCCTGTCGCCATCCTCATCAGTCCTGATCAGATAAACATCATTACTACCATTCCCAAAAGATTCTGTCGTCCCGGCGATCAGGTAGCCACCATCAGGTAACTGGAGGACAGCATACCCACAATCAGAACCCTTGCCACCATAGGTTCTTTCCCATTCTTTCTCCCCTTCCTGGTCAAGCTTGATTAAATAAACATCATATATCCCAGCACCAAAAGATTCCGTTCCCCCAGCCACAATGTAACCCCCATCCCGGGTCTGACTGACAGACCAGGCGTAATCACAGCGGTCACCACCAAAGGTCTTTTCCCAAATCACCTTTCCCCGGTCATCCGTTTTTACGACATATACATCATGGTCATAACCTTTGCTGGACTTGGTGTCACCAGCGACAATATAGCCTCCGTCAACTGTCTGCTGAACAGAGTAGCCACAACTGTAACCATTTCCATGGAAAACCTTTTCCCAGACCTTGTTGCCACGGGCATCAACCTTCATTAGAAAGATGTCGGACCCGGAACCAGCTTCTCCTTGCCTCCAACCTGTGACAACATAACCGTGGTCAACTGTTTCCTGAACAGCACGGGCCTCCCCCTTGCCAAGCACCTGTTTCCACTCGTCCTGGGGAGCATGTGCCGGAGCAGCCTGCACCTTGTCTCCAGAAAAAAGCGCAGCAATCAATAAAAACATCAGGATAATAGTCCTGGCAGCCAAGAAAAACTTGTTTCGCAAAGGTAATAGGGACATCAAGGAGTTCACCTCAAAAGTAGCAGTCCTGTTTCCAGCCTGTCTCCTAGAAGGAAGACCAGGGTTTGTTCTCCCCTAATCAGCTCCGCTCCGGGAGATACTGAATGCTCATCTTCTTGTGAAAATGTTCTAAAATTTTCAAGCTCTGGGCCCCCAGCGCGGCACAAAAAAGAAGGTTGCCAACCGCCCGCAGGGAATCAAACCCAAAACCAGCGAGCCAGGTCAGGAAATAGCTTTCCAGGGTCAGTGGGCGCACAAAAACAGACCAGTGCCAGATGTCCATGATTGCTCCGTAGAGATACCCCCACAAAAAGCAAACCAGAGTAAGGTGAGTATTCCTGGCTCGAGGAAAGAAGCGCTTGAGAACAGCTCCAGAAACACCAACCATTCCCCAGCAGAGCATTTGCCAGGGCGTCCAGGGCCCCTGACCCATGAAAAAGTTGGAAATGAAAGGGGTCATTGCGCCAATGAAGAAACCAGCACGCGCCCCCATCACAAATCCTGCAATCTCCACCAGAAACATTGTCGGCTGCAAAAACAGCAACCCAACCCCGGTTACTGCCCTGCCAGCAGCACACAAAGCAGCAAGAACAGCAACAGCAGAAACCTGGCGGGTGGAAAAACTTCCTCGCTTCTCGATGCCACAGATCAGCACAAGTAAGGAAAAAACTCCAATGATCGTAGTATAAAGGCCCCAATCAGCCACCTGAAGTCCTCCTGGCAGTGATCACTTACTCAACTCATCCCAGCGCGGTGGGGGCTGGTCCATGCTCCTGCTGTACCACCAGATGATCTTGTCGCCCTCTTTGACGGGATGCTTGTCTGCCATGTGCATGGGAGTCTCACCATTGACCATATACATCCAGCCCGAAGTCCCCTGATTCGACTGGCCGCAAATCGACTCCACAAAATCCGGCCAAAAGGGCTTCGTGGTGTAGGGCAAACCCGTGGCCTCAAGGGCTCCAAGTGCTGTTTGGCCCCATTTGTTGTCCTTCTTGACGACAACGTAAGCAGGCCCGAAAAGCAACTCTCCATCCATCCCCACAACAGCAACACCCACCCGGCAGCCTGTTTCCGAAGAGGGTTGAGAAGCAGCTTTGCCCGGAGGACTGCTTTTTGCTTCACTGCTTCTTTCTTTTGGCGGGTTATCAGTTTTCACACCTAATGAGCTTTGCTCTTTCTCTGCCGATAATTTTTCCTCAGTTCCTGATTCCCGATCTTGCTGCTGTATCTCTTGATCCTGCTGCCCTTCCTTTTGAATGTCTCCAAAATCGCTCTTGGAAGCGTCCTTGGTAGATTCAGCCAGCCCTTCATCGCTTAAAGCAACAGTTTCGCTCCCAGCAGGGATTTCCTTTTCCTGGAGCGAACCGGCTCTATTCGAATAAACGACAGGCAGGAGCACCCCTGCCAAAATGACCAGAGAAACCAGAAGATAAATCAACTTTCTGTTCACCGAAATCACTCCTGATAGAAGCTGCCAGAAGCCTTAAATTTTTTCCAGGCATTCGAGCAAGTTCTTGAGGACAACAACAGCCTCGGCCCTCGTGGTATCACTCAGAGGAGCGATCACTGCCTGCGTTCTTCCCCTGATAATTCCTTTGCTGATGCATACTGCCACAGCGTCTTTTGCCCACTCGGACACCTGGTCAGCATCAGTGTAGCCGGAATAGATCTGGTTTTTTTGCTCATCTGTGATCTCCCCATCAACACCACACTTCTCCAGGGCCCTCACCACCATCACCGCCATTTCCTGCCTTGTGATTTTTCTCTCCGGCTCAAATCTCCCTTCACCTACTCCTGAAACGAGCCCTGCCCTGTAAGCAGTCTCAATTGCGGGGAGGCCCCAGTGGGATGAAGGCACATCCTGGAAAACCGGAACCGGCGACTTCTGAGGGCTGAGCCCCAGCACCCGCACCAGGAAAGTAGCGAACTGCGCCCTGGTCACAACCATGTCCGGGGCGAAGCGGTCACTGCTCACACCTTTAACATATCCCGCGGCAGCCATCGACCTGATCACATCTTCGGCCCAGTGTCCTCTGATGTCCTTGAACTCCGGAGCAATTTCTTTACCAATTTCTTCGGATGTTGACGGTTCCTGAAGCAAATGGCAGGCATAAAGCACCCAGATAGCATCCATAACGTTCTGGCAGGCACCAAGACTACCGTCAGGATTGAGGGCCTTTTCCAGGAGATAATCGGCCACGGTTTTTCCTGCACTGCTTTTCCACGACCCAGGCTCGACACCTAAAACCTTTAAGGTAATGATTACCTCAGCAGAATCGATCACAGGGTCATCCATTCCTGCTACAAAGCTTCCGTCTGGCTGCTGCTGTTTTTTGAGCCAACCGAGCCCTCTTTCAATTGCCTCCTGAATCTCGGGATCAGCTTTCTCTGGATCTAAATACGATAATGCTCTGATAGCGCATGTTGTTGCCATCAGATCGGCATTATAACTACTCCCCCAGCGATAAGCACCCCAGCCGCCAAAGGCTCCGTTTTCTTCCATAACCTGGTTTCCCAAAATATAGCTCTTGGCGATCTCGAAATTCATTTGACCTAGACATCCAGCACGACCAAGAAGCTCGTAGGCAGGAAGATCACTGTAGATGTTGCCGTCGAACCCCGAGGCCTTTTCCCTCTGGCGGAGAATCTGGAGGATCTGTTCCACTAAATCGTCTTGACCCAGTTCTCTGGCAGCCAGCAGATCCTGAGCAAGGAGCTTCGCCGATTTTTCACCAGAAGTCTCGATATCCTGCTTTATGGTTTCGATGATCATTTCCTTCAGAGAGGTCCCGTTTCTCTTCCATGATTCGATATCTACACCTGCTTGTTTGAGAACATAGATCGCATAGGAACCAACACCATTATCTGAGTTTCGGACACCATTTTCCAGAAAGTCACTGCGAAGGAAACTGACAGCATGAGCAGCCAGTTCCTCAGGAGTCATGCCAGCAGCCTCAACTTTTGCCAGAGAAAAGAACAAAGAGAAGGCTGTTAGGAAAAAAGCAAACAGAAAAACCCCGGTTTTAAGAATCTTCCCTTTTACCTTCAAGGCCAATGTCCCCACTCCTCTCGTTCACAGAGATACTTCCCTGCTCGTTTAAGCGGAACTTTCTTCACCTCGCGTGGAAAATACCAAGAACACAAGACATACGTCTAAGCCTAGCCACAAGGCCTAAACACCTTTATGCTCAATTCTCAACTCTTGCTCCAAAAACTGAGACAAAAGCAGTTCTTCATCCACTACTTTCTGGTCATCACCCCTTCCTCTAGATGAAGCTTAACTCTAGGTAGGCATTCAGGGCAAAGATTAAAAAGTGAGTGTTTTCTTTTTTATAAAACTTTATAAAACTGTGTGAATTCAACATCAGGTTTTCCTTCTGAATTAGAAATTTCGTCTAAAAATAAATTCGTAAGATTACTCCCATTTTCCTCTTTTTGCTCTCTCGGATTCTCTTTTTTGCCTCTGCTAAAAACTGGGGATCACTCTGGGTTCAGTCTAATCGACATGGGGATCTCTAAAATTGACTTAACCTTAAAGAGTGACAGAAACACACCTTCATGTCATTTTCTTCCTTAGCTTTTCAAGTCACCTTCAGAAATTTTTTTTCGTTTTTTCTCTCATTCCTAAAGATATCTGTGGGCAATCCAATACAAGGGCTGGAGGTAGTAAATAGAGCATATATCTGATGCTGACAGGTAAAAAAGGAACTTACAGGTCAAAATTGCGAAAGTGAGGCAAAGGGAAGTAAAAATCAGCACCTTGTCACTTGCCTTTACTGTGAGTTCATGTAATTCAGTCCGGCTTTCATAAGCCCGGAAGGCACGGGAATCAGCGCTCTTGGCCATATTGAAAGACCTTCGCACACAGTTGGCCAAAAGAGGGACCATAACCTGGACTGTTGTGCGGTAAATTCCGTAACCTAAAAATATGCCTTTAAGGTTAAACGGATTGTACTTCCGCAACCTCTGCGAATTAATAGTTATCCGGGCCTCCCCGAGAGTAATTGGAAGGAACCGCAAACAGGTCATCACCATAAAAGAGATGGCATATGGCAATTTAAGTCTATTCAGCCCTGTAAGTACTCGGATGGGATCCTCTGTCCAGTAGATCAACAAGCCCAAGGTCATCGGTGCAATCATCCGCAGAGACTGGGCCATTCCATAGGTAAATCCCTCGTAGTAGATGGCTATGCCCTCCCACAAGCCACCGATCACTGGTGTCGAAGGATTCACCAGCCCGGGTGGAAGAAAGTAAAACAGTGGTGTTCGCGGGTAAGCATCATAGAAAACAGCCTGTACCCACACTATTCCCCACACTGTCAGAAATGTAATGAGCACCAGTGCCTTTATTTTGGCCCACGACAGGCGAGAGGCGACCACCAAGCTCAAAACAGCTAAGTAGAGACAAACCAACGCTCTCCACTGGTTTAAGGTCATACCAAGCACAGCAACACAGAAGAGCAATACTAACTTGGTGCGCACATCCAGCCGGTGGACCAGAGTATCCTTCACTTCCGGTTCAATAAACTCAACCCGCATTACTCGATCACCTGCTTTAACTTGTCTCCTAAGTACACACCCAAAATTGCTCCTAGAGCAGAATAAGCTGCAGAAACAACGGCATTTACATTAATATACCAGTCCGGGTAAAAAAGGCGATACAGGTACATCCACACATAATAGAAGGTGTAGGTGGAATAAACATGCTTGAGGATAAAGATGCCACTGAGAATAGAAAATGTCTCAAGTGATTTTTTGAAGGCTCTCCTTCCACTAGTAAACCCAGTAAAATACAGCAGCCCATCGGCGATCAGGGCGTAAGAGAGCATAAGCAAGACAGTAACAGGATTAAAAGTGCCGAAGGCAACACCCTGCAAAATGATCCTGACCACCGAAGAGATAAGAACCACTCCCGGCTTTGACACCAATAATACGAGGGTCACCAAAAACATTGCATTAATTATGTCCCAGAAGATACCGGTGAAGATATGCATAAACGGCCCCAACGGACCTAAACCAGCCCTGGTTACATCACCAAAGATGAACCAGGGAATATCGACGATGGAAAACTTGACTGCTGTAAACAGAGCAATTAAGATGATTTCGCTGGTTTTAAGCTGCCCTATCCACCGTTTATGGCCAAAAGCCAATAAGAACAGACCACTTACTGAGAGAACAATAGCTACCAAACCGGTAATTATTTGAATCTGGCTTTGCTTCTCCACGTGGAGGTCGAGTTGGCGAACAATGATATCTGAGTCGCTCCCTAAAAAGGAAACTTTTAACACACCCTTGTAAAGGCCCGGCTTAACCGAGTAAACATCAGCAAAGAGCGGTGCCTGAAAATCCCTTGTAGCACCAGCATCCACACCAATTATGGCTTCCGGAACTGGTGGAGGCCCTACCTCTTCTCTTTGAAGATGTTCACCTCTAAAATAAGGAATCTCCTTGCCGTTTTCGTCCAGTACTGAAAATTTTACACGCAGAGGGAGATTAAAGCTGGTTTTGTTTTCCAGAACCCCGCAGACCATCCCAGCAGGTTTGTCAAAACTCTCCTCTTCCCCAAAAAGCCTGTGAAATACAGAAAAAACATCTTCTTTGACCTTAATATAGTTTCTTAGCTCCTTTTTTATAGAAACTTCATGAGCCTGGTGCTGGATGGGATAAACTCCCTCATCTACCAAGTGGAGAGCGTTCTGAATACTCTTCAGATCAGGACAGGGCATTTCTTGTTCAATTGTTTCGATGTTGTCACCAATCCTGGCCTGAACCTTCACCTTTCCAGCCCCAGAGGCCCTAGCCAAAACAATGAATGATTCTTCCGCGTACCCAGGACCCATTGTTAACGGCATTATTAAGGTGTGCGCATCAATTAGCTTGATCTTTTCCGCATCATATGAAGTTACTTCTACTGTTTCTGGAAGAGAGACAGTTAAACTTCCTTCTTGCTTGTTATCTAGTAGCGCCCGAACCTCAACTTGGAGAGGAAACTCCAGCCCTTTAACCAGGTAAAAGTCTCCTTTATTTCCCTGAGGTATTTGTACCTGCAGATAAATGTTTCTCTGCAGCCCAACATCACTTTCCCTCACTGTGGTCCTTTTTGGGGCGTAGTCCACTATTTTAAAGTCTCTTATTTCCGTACGACCATGGGCATTTATAACAAACTGCACACTCTTTACGGAAACCTCTCTTTTTCCGTAGTACCTTTGGTAATCTTCCACCAAGTCGATCAACACAGGACCCTGGGAAAGCTCTACAAGTGTGGGCACTATAACCCTCGGCACACCGTTTTTATCTATAAACGTGGTTTTATCAACGCGGGGTGCTTCACTCCCCTCCATGACGTAATAAACGACATTGTGGTCAGCATACTCCACACAGGCCCAGACCTGGCCGGCACCTTGCCAAAACCAACTCAGCTTTTTAGGAAACCTATCTTCCTCCATCTCTAACTGAAAAACAGCGTGTCCCTTAGCTATTGATACACCATCCTGCCAGCGCAGGTCTCCTTCCAAGGTCTTAAAGATCACACCAGAAGCCCCGGCCACAGCAGCAAAGGGGAAAAGGCTAAGATGGACCAATGCCATGATCACTGGCAACAAAATCGGTATTTTTTTGTCAATCATATTTTGTTATCACCTGCTTTTACCCGAAAAGCCCATTTTTTATCGAGCAATGCGCTCGGGCGACTGTTTAAATTTCCGAATTATTTAATTTTTAAGATGTAAAGAGAGTGTTTACCGTGCTTCTCCGTGCCAACCCTGGTCGGCCAGGTAACGGCACAGATCACCTTGCCATCGTCAGACGCATCCAGGCAGCCGTAAACGACTACTCCGTCCGTATGGTAGTAGCCAATATATTTGTCTAAGGCAGATTCCTCGGTAAAGCAAACTTCTTCCCCTTCACCTTCTTGAGCCAGGTTAAAAGCATAGACACCGCAGTAACTGTAATCCAGGTTATCCTGATTATGAGCAGTTCCCAAGATTAAGTAATTTCCTTTAACACACATCTTTGTAACCTGACCGCCCAGCCGGAACTTCCACTTCAGGTTTCCATCCAGGTCAAACACCTTTACTGAACCTGCGTCAGGGTGTTGAACCGGAGCTTGGGCATAGTACTCAGTAGCACCCTTTACAATTGTTTTGGCAGGAGCAATGACCAACCCATCGTTACCATAACCTGCCACTTTATCACCCCAAACATTTGTGCAAATGGTCGTATTGTTGTGTTTTACCGGTTCAAAGGCTAAAAAATCGTTGAGCTTCTTACCATCTTGATCCAAAACATATACCCTTCCGTAATTGGTAACACCAACCACCTTATTACCAACAATAACAACAGATACATCAGTTGCGTCCGAATAAGCCAGTTCATCTTCATGTTTAATATCAAATTGCCACAGCTTCCTACCTGTATTAACATCGAAAGCAACGATGTATGCTGGACCGGTGATATTATCGCCGTAAGTGTAGCTACCTGTAATCAGTTTGTCACCAAGGAGTTGCATCCTGCTGTGAGCAGAAATGCCCGGGTACCCGTGGGATTCCACCTTCCAAAGGCACTTCCCGTTTTGGTCTAAGCGAAGCAGCACCTCCACCTTGTCACTGTCTTTCCCTACTGTCCACCCGGTGTACCCTTTTGCCACCAGTTTGTCCCCAAACAAATAGATCTCAATGTAGCAGCAGTAAGTAACCTTAGCCCCTGCAGGCATGTACTTCTCTACCAGCGGTGCCAAGTCTTTTTGGACATCATATTTCCACAGTTCTTCACCTGACTTAGCATCTAAACAAATAATGTAACCATGTTCTTTTTTGCTCCCATAACTTCCTTTTTCAGTCAGATACAGTCGATCCCCACTGGCTACATAGTTGTCAATACCGCCGTAGGTCGACTTTTCCCAGATTCGCTCGCCGGTTCCAGTATCGATCAGAGTCATTTTCGCTTCTTCCACGACCAGAACACGTTTTCCATCAGGCAAAACCACGGGTTTGGTAAAAGGAACTCCAAAACTCCATCCCGACTTGGTAACGTCTGGTATTTTATTTTCGGCAACACTCCCCAGGGGTATTTCCCGCACCAGTTCCATCTGAGGCTTTAAACTGGTGTGAGTTGTCCCGCTAGTTTCGGACTTTTTCTGGCACCCGCATACAGTAAGAACCACACCAAACAATGCCACGAAAACAATGATTTTACAAATTCTTAACCATTGCATCACAATCTCCCCTCCCGCCTTTTAATTTCTATACCTTTCCTTCGATTTCTCCTGGCTTGCTTCAAGTTCACCATCAATATCAAGATAGATATTCAGCAACTCCTCCTTCATCTGCGGCGTGGCTTCCCACATTCCCCTTTCAATGGCTTCTAGCAGCCGCTCGGCAATGTTCTGCAGGGCATACGGGTTCACCTCCTTAAGCCACTCCTGCATTTCCTTATCCAGCGCATACTTCCGTGCTAATTCCTCGTACATCCAATCCTCTAAGACCTCGGCTGTGGCATCCCAGCCGAAGGCAATGTCAACTGCTCTGGAAATGTCCGCTGCTCCTTTATAGCCGTGCCTCTTCATACTCTGGAGCCACTTGGGATTGAGCAATCTCGCCCGGAAAACATATTTTGCTTCTTCTCCTGCGCTCCTGGTCTTTACCCGATCAGGGTCAGAACTATCCCCAATATAGGCTTGCGGATTTCTGCCTGTGAAGGCACGCACTGCAGCAACCATGCCTCCGTGATAAGAATAAAAATCATCACTATCCATCATGTCGTACTCCCGGGAATCAACATTTTTAACCACTACCTGCAATTGGGAAAGGCGTTGCTTAAAGATATCGGGGACAGCTTTCCCGAACTCATTTTTGCCGTAGACATAGCCACCCCAAACGACGTAGACCTGCCCCAGATCCTTGTCATCACGCCAGTTTTTGGAGTCAATCAAATCGCTCACACCAGCCCCGTAAGTTCCTGGTTTGCAGCCGAATATCCGGTAGCACGCTTCCTCCTTCGCCTGCTCAGCATCAATTCCTTCTTCGATTTTAGCGGCAACCTCTTCGTGGACATGTTTGGCTACGAAGTTTTGCTCAAAGGGCTCGTCCAAAAAAGCCACTTTTCGTACAGCTTCATCCAACATGACTACGAGATTGGGAAAAGCATCCCGGAAGAAACCGCTGATCCGGAGGGTGACATCAATACGAGGCCGTTTCAACTCCTCCAAGGGGATAACTTCTAACCCTATAACCCGACCACTTTCGGGCTGCCAGATGGGGCGCACACCCAGAAGGTAAAGAACCTCTGCTATGTCATCCCCCTTGGTTCGCATAACACCAGTGCCCCAGATCACCATTCCCACGTTTTCCGGATACTGCCCCTCATCGCGGAGATACCTTGCCAGTAAGGCATCAGCCAGGTCAACCCCTACCTTCCATGCTGCAGGGGAAGGAATGGCCTGAGGGTCAACCGAATAAAAATTTCTTCCAGTAGGTAAGATGTTGGCCATCCCCCTCGTAGGTGCACCGGAAGGACCGGGAGGAACGAACCGAGCAGCTACAGCATCCAGCGTATGTGCCAGTTCATCAGTAGTAGCTGCCACCGAATGCTTCAGAACCTGGGCCACGTAGAGCAAGGTTTTTTCCACATTTGGGTCGACCTTGCCTAAAACTTGTTCACAGACAGTTTTTATCAGTTGCGCCTCAAAATCAACCTCTTCAAACCGAGTCATAAGATCCAGGGATAACTGGTGGATTTCTTCAAGGATCTGCCCATTGGTCTTTCCGTCAGGGTTTAGCTTGCCCCTGTTCGCCAGCAGGTCCTCGTAATCGTACCCCTGCATCTCGGCAAGAGACTGGCGAAGAGAAGGAACTTCACCGTTAGGGAGCCTGGTAAGGGCAACCAAAAATTCCACTAATCTTGACCCTGTTGGTGGTTCCCCTAGTGTGTGTAATCCATCACGGATCTGGGTGTCCTTAACTTCGCTCAAGTAGCCATGCAATTTTTCTACAAACTCATCAAAATCCGCCGGGATCTCCTCTGAAGCAAGGCCCAGGTCGTGGTTTAACTTAGCCTCGCAAACCTTCTCCCAAATCATCTTCCTTAAGTGGGAAAGTTTTGCTGGGTCTTGTGCCTTGGCTTCATAGTAATCCTGCAAAAGCTTTTCTACCTCTGCCATTTCTTCGTAGGTATCAGCATTGTGCATCACCGGAATCAAATGGTCGATGATACAACAGTAGCTTCGTCTTTTGGCCTGTGTCCCTTCCCCAGGGTTGTTGATAATGTAAGGATAAATATTAGGCAAATCAGAGAGCACTAGATCAGGATAACAGGAACCAGAAAGACCGACAGATTTCCCTGGTAGCCACTCCAATGACCCGTGCTTGCCAACATGGATTACCGCATCAGCCTGGAAAACATCGCGAATCCAGCGATAATAAGCAAGATAATGGTGAGGAATGGGCAGATCCGGGCTGTGATAGATACTGGCCGGATTCTCCAAAAACCCTCTCGGAGGCTGAATCCCGATGAAAATGTTGCCGTTAATAATCCCTGGAATCAGGAGTTGGTCTTGGTAGCAGAACAGCTCGCCTGGTGGTTCACCCCACGCTTCTACCATTTTATCCCTTACTTCCTGGGGCAGTTCCTGGAACCACCTCTCATACTGCTCACGAGGAACACTAGCTACAGCCCGCTGCATCAGTTCCTGCGGACTTGCCCACCTGCGGTCATTAGTAACCCGGTCAAGCAGGTCTTGCATCAAGGCCTGCCCGTTTTCCGGGAGGTAGTCCAATTTATAGCCCGCCTCTTGTAAGTTGTGCAGAATATTCCACACTGAAGCCGGGGAGTCGAGGCCAAAAGCAGAACCAATAGTGTCATTGCGGGGAGGATAGTTGTGGAATATAATTGCAATCTTTTTTTCCTCATTGGGAATATGCCGTAGCCTGGCCCAGCGCAGGCTCAAACAGACAAGTTTTGCAACCCGTTCCGGAATGGGCAAGTACTTAACCACACTGGCCCCAGTAGCAGGGTCAATTTCGGTAACTTCCCTAGCGGCAACAGGGACCGTGATCAAGGCCCCGTCAAACTCTGGCATAGCAACACTTATCGAGATGTCGAGGGGATTTAAACCCTGCAGGCTATTCTCCCATTCATCCTTGGTGCTCAGTGTGGTAATCCCTTGAATTACTGGGACACCCAGTTTCTCCAAAATCCCCTTGTTTTCCCTTGCCACTACCTCAGAATCCCGGACATTCATGGTAATCGAAAACATCAGCAGATTTATTAAGACATCAATCAAAGGCTCCCCATCGCGCATGAAGAAATTCTCCAGCACCCAGGCAATACCTGGATTGCCCAGATCCGCATCCTTTAAGCTCTGGGTGAAAACAGGAATAGCGTTAGCATTCCGGGACTCAATTTCCCTGATCAAGGCGTCGACAAAGGCTGTGTTTCTGTTAGTCCACTGGACCCTGTGAAACAAAATGCCTACAGTTGGGCTTCCCTCAGTATAGTTTTTCTCTAGGTATTCCTCCAAGGAAGGAACCTCCGCAAAATCAGGATGGTAGATACCATCCCATGGCAGAGCTTGGGGTTCCTGAACAGGAAAGCCCGATCCTGTGAACTCATTTGTCAAGAAGAGCAACAAGTTGTAGAAATTTTTAATCCCACCGTTCCGTATATAGGCCGTAATCTTGCCCTGCAGTTCCGGCGAAACAGTGGTGTACTTTTGCACTGCAGGCAGATCTCCTGGGGAGGAAGGTTGGATGTGCACTTTTACTTTTCCTTGCAACGAACCGACAATGTCTGCAAAGCCCGGACAGCTCTCTTCACCCCCGTGCAGGTGAAAAATGGCAACATCGGCCTGGCTGGTAAATTCTTTGAATTGGTTCCACTGAGCAGCTTCCTCTAAATCCCTCCGGGAGCGGGCTTGAACTTCTATTACTCGTCCCATTTCATTTTTGATTCGTCGCACTGCCTCGGTTAAAGGGATTAGATCGCCTTCAATTGCCGTGAAATAAGATATTTTTATCACCTGACATACCCCCTCGTAGCAAACTGATTTATTAGTGAACCATCTAAACAACCGCTTTTTTGGTCTTGACAAACTGACCAGTGCTGTAATCCCCGGAAATCCTCCCGTCCTCCATAACTATGATCCGGCTGGCATACTCAAGTGCTATTTCCAAGTCATGTGTGACAAAAATCACGGTACACCCCTGCTTTGCGAGTTCGAGGCAGGTTTCCATCAGTTTCCTGATATGATAGATGTCTTGGCCACTCGTAGGTTCGTCAAGCAAAACTAATCGCGGGGCCATAGACAAAATGGCTGCAACCGCACACCTGAGTCTTTGCCCGCCGGATAAGGTCTGCGGGTGGTAGTCCTTCAAGGGCTCCAACTCCATCGTGGCCAAAGACTCAGCAACACGCCGAGCAACTTCTTGCTTATGCATCTTCAGATTTTTCGGTCCAAAAGAAACCTCATTGTAAACAGTGTCACAGGTAAGCATCAGGGAAGGGTTCTGGAACACTATCCCGACTGTGCCCGCCAATTTGTAAGCGTTACACTTTCTTGTAGAGTTTCCAGCAATTCTTATGTAACCCCTTTGAGGCCTATAGATTCCAGCTAGATGGTGCAGGAGAGTGGTTTTACCACTACCGTTGTTACCCATCAATCCGACAACCTCACCCTCAAAGACATCCAAGCTAACCCCTTTCAAAATCCACTTTTTCTCGCAGCCCCTCTTGTTTTCATAAGAAAACCACAAATCCCTGACTTCAACAGTTTTTTGGCCACCTTTTAAACCAGTTTTTCGGACAGACCATTCTACTGGCCAATTCAAACCATTCTCCTGCCCAATTTTTCGAGGGATGCGCAGACCGAGCTCCTCAAAAAGAGCTTCGTGTTCAAGAGCTTTAGCACTCGGCACATCAAGAACAACTTTGCCCTGGTCCATGACCACTATTCTGTCGGCCCATTGGGCCACTTCATGGATTCTGTGCTCTACCAAAATTATGGTCATTCCCTCATCACTCAGCTTCTTCACAACAGAAAGAACTTCCTTGGCTCCCAACGCATCTAGCTGACTAATTGGCTCATCTAAGACAAGGACTTTCGGTTGGAGCGCCAGTACTGAAGCCACAGCAACCCTCTGCTTTTGTCCCCCTGACAAAGCATTGGTGCTTGCGTAGATGTAGTCTTTCATTCCCACCTTTTCCAAGGCCCACTCGACCCTTCTTCTTATCTCTTCCTTAGGAAAACAAAGGTTTTCCAAGCCAAAAGCAACTTCATTTAAGACTCTCGTGGAAAAAATCTGTTCGTCAGGATTCTGGAATACCAGACCCACTCTCTGGGCTAAAATCCTGATTGGACATTCTTTTGTATTCATACCATCAACAAACACTTCTCCCAAAAAATCCCCTGTGGACTCATGAGGAATTATCCCGTTCAAACACTTTAGTAGAGTCGATTTGCCACAACCCGTTGGGCCAGTTAGCAAGACAAATTCTCCTCGTCTGACACTCAAAGTGATATTCTTGATCGCCCAGTCATCTCTCGTTGGGTAGCGGTAAGAAAGGTTTTTAATCTCTATCATCACACATACACCCCCTCCCGGAGGAAATTGCCTACAGAACACCTGCTGTGATACATACTCACCAACTAAAAATCCCCAGCCTACTACCAGACTGGGGATCCACTTTAACAGCCATCCCCCTATCCGCGTAGGCAGGTATGGCCAACCAGAACAGGCAGGTCTCCTGGCTCGGGTTCATCTCCACCCTACGCCTTCCCAGGGCCTCCATCAGGAGTTGCCCCAGTGGCACCTCGTAAGGCAGATCCCCCTC
>LDZS01000009.1_pt1 | contig 21964 bp, 18 predicted proteins | sample 615471 | NCBI WGS metagenome assembly LDZS01 (sample SAMN03408295, study PRJNA278302) | terrestrial metagenome | isolation source: oil reservoir sample K3 | place: USA: Alaska, North Slope, Kuparuk formation | collected 2013
TGATTTGTTGAAGTAATAATTTAACATAATTAGCAATATATATAAACTACTAATTTTAAACTCCTAGATTTTTAACGGTGAGGTCAGTTGTAAAAATTTTTTACCTACGAAATCTTGACACGGACCCCTGTTATAAAGGAGTTGCTGCACCTTTATTTTTATGTTAGAATAATTCTAAAAGAGTATTTTTGTGTGAAAATAAAAAGGAAAAATTCAAAGAGTATGGGCTTATAAATAAAAATTGTTCTAAATTAACAAAAAATTTCCATAATTTAAAATAGATTGTTTCTTACTTTTTATTACAGCCTCACTGCAAAAACATCTCTCTTGTTTCGCTTTTAAATAACCTAATATGGGTTGATAACGTAAGAAGGGAGAGGTTTTAAAAATATTGAAGCCTCAGTTTTTAATGAACTATATGGGTTGATAACACCTTTGAATCTTCTTATATAGTTCTGACTAAAGGTGTTTTTAACAAACTATATGGGTTAATAACTTTCCTACTTGTTCTATATGTTCACCTATTTCTAATACGTTTTTTTATGAACTAGGTGGGGTGAACATTTTTTTCATTTCACCTATATAGGTTTTTTTTAGAGAACTTTTAATCTAAAAACGTCTATCTTTGCAAACTTTGCGTATAAATCCTAAGTTGCAGCAAGATCTTCAAATATTGGATTCCGTAGAGGCTTTTTTGTTTTTACTGACAATCCGCTTTTATCTCATCAATAAATTCAAAAGGATTCCCGCCGGCTTATCCTAAAATTTTGCTAAAAATATAAAAAAATTTCCTTAAAAAAGAAGGAAAATATTATTTTATGTCGAATATATTAAAATTGGATTGGTTATCCATTTTTTTGACATGATCCAATAGAACTTATGCGGCTGTTTCGGCGCCCATAAGTTCTATTGGTGGTAATAAAAGCAAAGGAAATCGGAGGCAGTGCTGTTAAGCACTTACATCCGAGAGGTAGAGTATTTGCTTTTTCGAAAGCTTTGTTTTTTTGTAATAAAAAAAGATTAATCATACGAAATCTCTAATTTATTTAATACTTAATTTAATAACATTCTTGCTGTTCTAGCATTTGGTGCTTCAAAATAAGCTTTCGTTTGGCATGTATTTCTTTATTGTAAAGCTTAAGGAAGAAGCAAATTTGGTTACATATATTGTGATTTTGATGCTGCTTGACGAGCTATATTTGAATACATTGAGTCTTGGTATAATAGAAAAAGACTTCATAGTAGCATAGGCTATATGACTCCACAGGCAATTTGAGAGCATAGTTAAAAAGTTAGCATAAAAATTTCGAGTTTTTGTGTCTACTATATGGACGTAAAATCCAATAATATTTTACACTATCCTTATGGAAGGTTATTTAACTACATGCGTTAAGGTGATATACTCAAAAATAGTAAAATATAATATACAATTCAAGGGTGTAAACTATGATTATACGGTATTGTGATAACTGTAAGTTAGAATATTACGATTTATATTTGTCTGAGTGTCCAAAATGTAACAAAAAAATGTCTTTAACTTCAAAAATATACTATTGTGAGAAATGCAATATACCAATTTATACCGATAAGTGTGAAATATGTGGGTCTTATGGCAAATATCTAGCTACGGATGTTCGACCAGTTTTTCCAAAAGAAAGGTTACTAATAGAAATAATACTTAAAAAACCTCTTGAGTTCAGATACTCATCAGTTTGGGCTGATATTACTGGTAATAGATATTTCATAGATGGTAAAGAATTGCGAATAAATAAAAAACAAATTTACAAAAATATATCAGAGGCAGATATAAAAGAAGTTCATCGTAAACTAAGAGAGATTGAAGATAAGGAAGGAGAAAAAAAATTTAATGAAATAATCAAAAAATTTATTGAGGCAAATGCTTTCCACTTTGAAAAGTTATTCTTTGATGCAAAAAATTTTATAAAAGAAAATACTAAAGGTTATAGTTTGGATGAAATATTTATATCTTTTAGCGGTGGAAAGGATTCTACAGTAGTTAGTGATTTGGTAATGAAAGCTTTAAGCACGTCAAAGATAATCCATATTCATGGGGACACTACATTAGAATTTCCTTTTACTACTGAGTATGTAAATAGATTTAGAAAAAACAATCCATATACCCCACTAATTATTGCAAGTAATAAAGATGCAAACTTTTTTGAATTGTGTGATATTTTAGGACCACCAAGCAGAGTGATGCGATGGTGTTGTACAGTCTTCAAAACTGGTCCGATCACCAAAAAAATTAATATACTTTTCAAAAATAAAGAAAAAGTGTTGACATTTTATGGAATTAGAAGTAGTGAAAGTAATAGCAGAAGTAAGTATAGTGAAGTTACTATAAGCCCTAAAATTACCAAGCAAGTAGTAATTTCTCCTATATTTAATTGGACAAATTTTGATGTATGGCTTTATATTCTAACCACAGGAATTGATTTTAATGAAGCATACAAGTTAGGCTATACAAGAGTAGGTTGTTGGTGTTGTCCAAACAATAGTGAGTGGTCGGGATTTTTATCACGAATATATATGATGGAAATGACCGAAAAGTGGGAAACGTTACTTGTGGATTTTGCAAAAAGGTTAGGGAAAGAAGATGCAGAAGTTTATGTTAAAGAAGGTAAGTGGAAGGCAAGGCAAGGTGGAGAAGGTTTAGAATATAGCACTAACTCAATTATCAGTTATAAACCTTGTAGCAGTGATGAAAACACTCTTTATTACGAACTTAAAAAGCCAATTTCTAAACAACTATATGAATATTTCAAACCGTTTGGAGAATTGAATTTTGAAATAGGAAATAAGTTATTGGGAGAAGTTTATGTTCTTGATAGGAACAAAAATGTAGTATTAAAGTTGCAGGGTATAGAGGGTGATACAAATTTAAAAGTCAGTGTATATGGCAATAAAACAAAAATAATAAAACAAAAAATAGATGCTCAAATTACTAAGTATCAGATGTGCATGGGGTGCTTGGCTTGTGAGGGAATTTGTCCTTTGGGTGCGATAAAAATCATTGGGAATGAGTACAAAATAGATGATAGTAAATGCATAAGATGTGGAAAGTGTATCCATTATTTTGGTGGAGGATGTTATATAAGGAAGGTGTTAACTATAAAAAGAGGTGTTTAAGTATTATGGAAAGTATCAAATATAAATTAAAGGGGCATAGTTCGTTTTATATCAGAGAAGGCTGGCTTCAAAAAGGATTAAAGAAATTCCGATTAGTTGGGCCAGATTTGTTCAATAAAAAAGAAGCAAATGAGATTTTAGGCGTTGGAGCGAATATGGTAAGTGCCATAAAGTATTGGCTTATTTCAACAGGATTATTGGAATATAGTGATGATAAGAAAATTTTGAGGATTACATCATTAGGAGAAAGAATACAACAATATGATCCGTATTTTGAGGACTATTTTACATTGTGGATACTTCACTATAATATCGTAACTAACAAGGAATATTGTACATCATGGTATTTATTTTTTAATCACATAGATGCTAAATATTTTTCAAAGCAAGAACTTTTTGAGCTTGTGAAAGATAAATTTGAGAAAATTTTTAAACCAACAAAATATTCGACTCGGTCCCTAGAAGATGATTGTGAATGTATCATAAAAATGTATTTATACAATAGATATGAAGAAGTTCTACCTGAGGATAATCTAATATCTCCATTTGCTAAATTGGGTTTAATTAAATTAAAAGACAGAAAAAAGGGTGTGTATGAAAAAGGAACTCCTAATTTCACTTTATTGTCGCCATTAGTTATTTTATATGCTCTCGCAGATTATTTAACTGGTAAGGCATCTATTGATTTAGAAGAAGCAGTCTTTAGAAGTAACTTGATTGGTAAGATATTCAATATCGATAGTTTTACTTTTTATCGATATTTGGAAATGTTAGAAAAGCAAGAATATGTCAAAATAGTAAGGACTGCAGGTCTACATACCCTTTATGTGAATTTAAATAGCAAAAATGATGTTTTGGAGGAGTATTACACTCATGAAGCAGGAGGTAAATATGCCTATAACTAAGTATAGTGATTTCATTGAAGTAGAAGAAGCTTATAACTACTCAATAAATTTGAGGTATGATTTAAATAATTTACAAAAAATAAGAGCTTTTACACCAACAGAGAAGAATGTAGCACTACTAAAAAATTTATTGTTGAATGTGTTGAGCAAAAATAAGAAAGCCAATATTGTTATTGGACCTTATGGGAAGGGAAAATCTTATGTATATCTTATTCTACTTTTTATTTTGTCATTGCAAAAAGAAACTGGTAAGGAAAGTAGCGCAAAGATAGCTATTTTGAATGAATTAATTGAGAAAATAAGCGGAATCGATTCACAAGTTGTTGAAATAATTGATGAGATTATAAAGAAAAAGATCTCTTATATGCCTGTAATAATAAATTACTCATATAAAAATATTCAGCAGATGTTTTTATCAGCTTTAAATGAAGCAATTGAAAGGGAAAATCTTTCAAAGTTAAAGATTTTTACTTCATTTGATGCAGCAGTAGAAAAAATAAATTCATGGAGTAATGAATATCCAGAGGCTTCTGAAAAGTTGGAAGAATATTTGAAACAGTTGAACATTACAAAAAAAGATTTTATAAAGAAATTAAAAGAATACGATTTTGATACATATAACATATTTACAGAAATATACAAAAAAATTACAGCAGGTGCAGAATTTGATCCTTTATTAAATGATGATGTAGTAAATACATATAAAGCATTTTCATACAAGCTTAGAGAAACAAAGTTATATAATGGAATTTATATTGTTTTTGATGAATTTAGTAAATTTATTGAAGAGGCTGCAAGTGAAAAAAAGAATCCACAGCTAAAGATAATTCAAGATATAGCTGAAGCGGTTGAAAGAGATGGTGAAGGCCTAATTTTCTTTGATGGAATTATGCATAAACCATTTGGCCATTATCTCAAAAATGCCCTATCAATACATCAAGATCAATTCAGAGCAATAGAGGGTAGGTTTAGAGAAATTTATTTCATAAATACAATGAAAGATGATTATAGTTTGATAGAACAAGTAATAAAGAAAGATGGAACAAAGTTTAACATTATTTGGAATAGATATAAAAACAAGATTGAGGAGGTATTTATACAGGCAAAAAGTTTGTTTTCACCCATATATAGTGAAGAAGAACTGAAAGAATTAGCTAAAAAGTGTTTTCCGTTAAATCCAGTAACGTTATTTGTATTGCCTAAATTATGTGAGTTAGCAGCACAGAATGAAAGGACACTTTTTACTTTTTTGACTGGACATGAAAAAGGAGGCTTTTTACATTTTATTGAGAAGAGGTTTAATGGGGATAAAATTGAATTACTAAATGTAGATGTGCTTTTTGACTATTTTGAATTTTCGTTCAAAAAAGAGATTTTTAACAAAAAAATAATAGAAATTTATTCAATTGTCCAAAGAGCATTACAATTAGCAGCTAGTGATGATGAAAGAAAGATATTGAAAGCATTAGCAATATTCTATATGGTAGACGAAACAGAGAGATTACCACCTAAGGAAGAATTTTTAAGATGTGCTTTGCAAATTGATGAAGAGAATTTTGAGAAAATTATTCAAGATTTACTAAGAAAAAAAATTTTGGTTAAGAGGAAGAGCAATCAATTTTTAGATTTTCTGGTTTCGAGGGTAGGAGACTTAGATGAAAAAATTAATTTGTACAAGACTTTGAAAGTAAAGGATGTAAATATAAGCCAAGTAATTGCAAAGATAAGAGGTTCAGAGTTTAGTTTGCCTCGAAGATATAATGATAATTTCGAAATGACAAGATACTTTTACAAAATATTTATGGAGTTGAAAGAATTAGAACGTATCAATGGATATAAAGACTTAGAAAATATAAAATTTGCAGATGGATATATAATATACTTAATATGGCACAATAAAGAAGACATAAAGAAAGCTATAGAAAAAATAAGACGAATAAATGACGAAAGAATTATTCTTTGTATTTCCCAGAGATCATTTAAAAAGATAGAAGAGTTGAGAGAATATTTGGCGTTACAACTCTTACTAGAAGAAGCAATAAAAGAGCAAGATGAAATGCTTATATGTAATTTGGAAATTTTATTAGAAGATGTCGAACAACTAATATATGATTATTTAGAAAATTTGTTTGATTACAATGCATGCCAGTTTTATACATGTAATAAAGGTATTCAAAGAATAGAAACTGAAAAGCAACTTAGTTCTTTTTTGTCTGATATATGCGAAAGAGTGTACAATTCAACTCCAATAATAAATAATGAAATGATCAATAAAAATAACTTAACATCTCAAATACAAAAAGCATTAACAGCAGCAATTGAGTATGTTTTAAAGGGAAAGTATGATGATATAGAAGGAAATAAACCAGAAAAGACTATATTAAAGTGTGTTCTCATAAACAAAGGTTTGTTAGACGAAGAATGCAAAGATTCTAATCTAAAAAAGGTATTAGAAGAAGTGGAAAGTTTTCTACAAAATGTCTCGCGGCAGAAGAAATCATTTAGTGTGTTATATGAAACCTTGCAAAACCCACCGTATGGTCTTAGAAAAGGAATTATACCTTTGTACTTAGCTTTTAAAATAAAAAATTTACTTTCTAACGCTGTGTTTTACTATAATGATAAAGAAATAGATTTTACTCCTGCCATCTTTAATGAGATAAATAAAAATCCTGGCCAATATTCTTTATTTGTTGATGAGAATGCAGTTGAAAAAGAAAGTTATCTTGAGAAGTTAGAAAGTCTATTTAGGGATTACATGATGGATAACAACAAAAGCAGATATGCAAAAATTTATCATGCTATGAGAAGATGGTATTTTTCATTACCTCCTATAACACAAAATACTGACAGAATTGAAATAGAAGAGGTTTGTTCTTTAGAACAATTGAAAGCTTTCAAAAGGGAGATTTCTAAAGTAGAACAAAATTCCTTTGAATTCATTAGTTATAAACTTTTGAAAATTTTTGATAGTAGTTCATATAAGGAAGTTGCTGTAAAAATAAAAGAGGTTAAGAAAATTCTTGATAATTATTTGGACGAAGTTATAAAAAGTATGGTTGCAGAGATTAAGGATATTTTAGGCATAGATAATGAAAGTACCTTTGCAAGTGGTTTGAGAAAGTGGTATTTATCATTACCTGAAATGATCAAAAACAGATTTACTAATGAGACAGTTAATTCTTTTTTGAAATATATAAAAATGTTAGATGATTATGAAGACAGAAAAATTGTATCTGATTTATCCTCAATTCTGTTGGGCATTGATATTTATAATTGGAATGATGACAGTTATAAAAAATTCATTGAAAAAATTAAGGATATAATTCGAAACTTGCGAGAACATAAGAATAAATCTATTACAGATTTTATAAAAATTTCGTATAACAATGGCAACAGTGAAGTGGCCAGAATATTAGAAAAGGTTGAGATTTCAGAAATAGGGAAAACATCGAAAAATGCTATAGAGGAGATATTAAATGAATTTGGTAGTTCAATTGACGATATTGAGAAACTTAATATATTAGTTTCAATCATATTAGAACATCTAAAGTGATTTGAGGGAGAGGAGAATGGAGAGAATTATATACTTAGATAATGCTGCAACAACATATCCTAAACCTCAGATAGTTTATGACCAAATGGATTATGTCAATCGAAATTTAGCTTTTAATGCAGGTAGAGGATTATATAAAGGTGCAAAAGATGCTGAAGAAATTATTGCTGAAACCCGAGCATTAATTGCTAAATTAGTGAACGTTAATAGAAGTGAATATGTCATTCTATTTCCCTCTGCAACAATAGCATTAAATGCAATTGTTAATGGATTGAGATGGGATAAAGCTTTTAATATTTATGTTTCTCCGTTTGAACATAACTCTGTCTTGAGACCTCTTTATAAAATATCCAAAAAGGGAAATATCAAAATAATAGAGTTACCATTTAATAAAGAAACGTTTGAATGGGATATTGATAAAACTAAGAAGCTTTTTGAAGAGAATAAACCTGATTATGTTTTTATAACTCATATTAGTAACGTGACAGGCTTTATTTTGCCAGTTAAAGAAATTAGTACTTTAGCAAAACAATATGGAGCGAAAGTTGTTTTGGATGCTGCACAATCAATGGGGCTTATAAATTTAGATTTGTACGAAGTGAATGCAGACTTTGTAGTTTTTGCTGGACATAAAAATTTATATGGGCCTTTTGGAGTGGGAGGCTTTATTGCAAATCCAAAAAGTTATTCCAAAGAAGTGTTAGAGCCATTTGTTGTTGGCGGTACTGGCAGTGATTCACTCAACCTTGAGATGCCAGAAAGCCTCCCTCAACGGTTTGAGGCAGGTAGTCCTAACATTGTGGCAATCGCTGGATTGAATGCGGCACTCAAATGGATTTCAAAGAAAAAAGGAGAAATGGAAAGAAAGGAAAAAGAACTTACACAAATCTTAATAGAGGAATTGAGAGATTTAGAAATCGAATTGTATTTGCCTTTGGATTTACAAAATCACATGGGAATAGTTTCCTTAAATTTAGATGGATATAGAGCTGATGAAGTTAGTTATATTTTGGACAGGAGATTTAATGTTGCGACCCGAGCAGGTTTTCATTGTGCAGCGTTTGTTCATAGATTTTTAGGCACAGTCGAAAGAGGCGGAACAGTAAGGATAAGTGTGGGATATTTCAATAATGAAAATGAAATCAAATATCTTGTTGACTGCTTGAAAAAGATTATTGCTTATTGAAATTTTGATATTGAAGGTGTAAAAGGGAAATGAGTTTTGATGAATTGAGCTTGAAAATGGTTTACAGGTCATCGAATGATGATATTGTGAGAGATTTTTTAATACCTGCTTTAGAAAAAACAGTAGTGTATAAAAGGGCAGTTGGCTTTTTTTCTTCTACATCTTTAATTGAAATCACAAAAGGTTTATATGGGCTGGTGAAGAACAATGGAAAGATATACATTGTTGCTTCACCAGCTTTAACTAAAGAAGATATTGAGGCAATTAGAAAAGGATATGAAAAAAGAGCTATTATAGAAAAAAGGATATTAGACTCATTTCAAGAGCCGAAAGACTATTTTGAAGAAGAAAGGTTAAATCTTTTAGCACATCTTATAGCAATGGGTTATTTGGATATAAAGCTCGCCTTTATGGAGAATGAAAATGAAGTAGGAATATATCATGAAAAGATAGGAATAATGATCGACAAAAAAGGAAATAAAATAGCCTTTACAGGATCTTTGAATGAAACAAAGACAGCTTATATGAATAATTTTGAATCTATAGATGTTTTCATGTCTTGGATGGGAGAAGACTCAAGAACAAGAGTGGAAGAGAAGGAAAAGAATTTTGACGATTTGTGGCATGATAGAACGTATAAAGTTAGAGTTATTGATTTTCCAAAAGTAGGATATGAGAGATTGAAAAAATATATGAAACCACATCTTGATTTAGACATTGATAAAAAACAATTCTTTGTGAATTATAAATCTGAAAAGAGAGAAAGTATATTTGTCAAACCCCAAGATTTACAATTTCGAGATTACCAGCTTGAGGCTATTGAAAACTGGCTCTCAAACAATGGACAAGGAATTTTCAACATGGCAACAGGTACGGGAAAGACTGTAACTGCACTGGGTGCTATAAGTAAACTTGCAGAAAAATTGAATTACAAAATTGCAGTTGTAATTGTTTGTCCGTTTCAGCATTTGGTTGAGCAATGGGCTGAAGAAGTTTGCAAGTGGAATGTAAAACCCATCATTGGCTATTCAGGCTCATCTCAAAAAGAATGGTTAAGTAGGCTGAAACAAACAGTAAGAGATTATAATTTGGGGTTTGTTCAAAATTTTTGTTTTATTACTACAAATTCAACATTTTCAACTAATGATGTACAGAAGCAACTTGCTAAATTAAATCGCAATTCTTTAATAGTAGCTGATGAGGTCCATTATTTTGGTGCAGAAAAACTTTCTAAAAAGTTATTAAACAATTTCACATATCGCTTAGGGTTATCAGCAACTATAGAAAGGCACTTTGATCCTGAAGGCACAAAGAAAATTTATGGTTATTTTGGAAATGAGTGCATTAATTATCCAATTGAGCTTGCTATTAAAAATGGAATGTTAACTCCCTATTACTATTATCCCATAGTAGGATATTTAACAGAAGAGGAACTTGTAGAGTACAACAGATTGTCCAGAGAATTAGGGAAATATATAGAAATTGATGAGGATAAATATGGAAATTATTATATAATACTAAATGAGAAAGCAAAGCAAATAGCATTAGAAAGAGCAAAGATTATTGCGGGTGCAAAGATAAAGTTGGATTTATTAAAAAGACATATAAAGCCTTATACTAATGATACCCATATACTGGTATATTGTGGTGTTTCGAATATGTCATATGAAGATTTTAAAGGTGATAATGACACAACAAAGTTTGGTATTAGGCAGATTGATGAAGTAACGAGGATATTGGGTAAGGAATTAAGTATGAAAGTTACAAGATTTACATCGAGAGAGTCAATCGAAGAAAGAGAATGGATCAAGAGAGAGTTTGAAAAAGGAGAAAAAATACAAGCAATTGTAGCAATAAAATGTTTGGATGAGGGGTTTAATATTCCAGCTATAAAAACTGCTTTTATACTTGCAAGCACAACAAATCCTAAGGAATACATACAAAGAAGAGGCAGGATTTTGAGGCTAGCTAAAGGCAAGGCATATGCCACTATTTATGATTTTGTTATATTACCAAGACCACTTGAAGAGGTTAAACATAAGAGCTGGGAAGAGGTAAAATATGATATTTCACTAGTTAGGCGGGAAATTGCAAGAATTGAAGAGTTTTGTAGAATATCTTTAAATTCAAGTGAAGGATTTGAGCTGATAAGCAAGATAAAAGAGGTTTATGATATGTTCGATGTTTTCAAAGGAGGATGAAGGTTATGGAGGAGATTATTGATAAGAGAAAAGCTAAAAGGATGTTAATTAAAATAATTGGTATAGAGAGAGAAAATTTAAAAACCAAGAAAGAAAGAAATATTGATATGGTGGAAAAATTGAAGAAAATTATTGAGGAGGAACTAAAAAGATGATATTAAAGCAACTAATCCTCAAGAATTTTAGGCAGTTTAAGGGGGAACAAGTCATTACATTTCCTGTTTATGGCAATAAAAATGTAATAGTTGTATGTGGTAATAATACTGCAGGGAAAACCACTTTGATTCAAGCATTTTATTGGGTATTATATGGAAAGGCAGATTTTAAAAGCAAAGGAAATTTGCTTAACTTAGAAATTGCTAACTCAATGAAAGAGGGAGATAAAGAAGAGGTGAAGGTCTCGCTCGTACTTGTTGACAGAGGTATTGAATATACTGTAACAAGGAAACAAGAATATAATATACACATTGGAGCAAATGAACCAAAACCTTTACCTTCCAAAATTGAAATGTTTTACAAAGATGAACAAGGAAATATAAAGCCAATCATAAGGGAATATGATATTATAGATACTATAAATAAAATCTTGCCTGAAGAACTCTCCTATTATTTTTTCTTTGACGGTGAGCGTATAGGTAATCTTGCCAAAAGAAATAAAGATGGCAAAGAAGAATTAACAACCGCGGTGCGTAATATTCTTGGGTTAGCAGAAATTGTAAATGCAATTGAGCATTTATCAGGCAAGCCCAAAAATAGTGTGATTGGTATGTTGAGAAATAGCTTAGATGAAAAAGGAGAAGAAAGAATAAAAGTATTGAAAGAAGCGATAAATAATTTAGAAATGGAAAAACAAGAAGTAGAGAGAATGATAAAGACTGTAGAAGATAATATAAAAAATTATGAGCAAAAGATAAATGACATAGAGGAAATTTTAAGAAAAAATGAGGAAACTGCTGCTCTACAGACTAAAATTGATTCAAACAAGAGGTTAATCAATACTTTAAATGAAACATTAAAAGAGAAGGAGAAAAGATTAAGAAGTATTATTCAAGATAAATTATTTGCTTTTTTTGTTACTCCGTTAGTTGAGAAAATAGAAAATGATTTAATTAAATTCAATTCATCTATTAAGGTTGTACCGAAAATATCTACCGAGACTATTGATTACATAATTCAACAAGGTGTATGTATATGTGGAAATAGAATTTTAAAAGACAGCGAGGAATACAAAAGGTTAGTAGCATTAAGAGAATATTTACCACCTAAATATATTGGAACAGCAGTGAATGAGTTTTTAGCAGATGCTTATTCATACAAAAATGATGGTAAGAGATTTATTGACGAGATAAAAGAGATTTACGAAGGAATTTGGCGTTGCAGAGAAGATATTAAGAATTTGGAAGAGGACAATGAAAATATAATGAAAAAAATAGGCGACAAAAAGGATTTGAGATATCTCAAGGGGGAAAAAGAAAATTGGATTAAGCTGAAACAGCAAGAAGAAAGTAGAAAGAGTGAGATGTATAAAAGGCTAGGAGTAATTGAGAAGGATATAGAGGAAAAAAACAAAGAGCTGAGTAAGTTAGCTGATAAAAGTGAGAACAACAGATTTATAAAGTTATGCATTAAATATGCTGAATATCTTTCTGATTCTTTGAAGAGATTTTACAAACAAAAAGAAGAAGAGATCAGAGAAAAGCTAAATGAAAAGGTAAATGAGATTTTTTTAAAAATGTATCATGGACAAGGGAGAAAAATAATTATTGATTCTAACTACGATTATCAAATAATAACTGAATATTTAAATGATGAATTGAAAAACAAAGCAGATGAATCAAGAGGCTTAGAAACCGTAATGAGTTTTGCATTCATCGGGGGAATAATACAATTAGCACGAGAAAAAATAACAAATAGTAGTAAGCTTAACTTTGGTTTTGAAGATGATGATGAATTTAATATAGAACTGGATACAGAGCCATATCCTTTAGTGATGGATGCCCCATTTTCAAATGTAGATGAAATTCATGTAGAGAGTGTTTCAAGAATTCTTCCTGAGATAGCAGAGCAAGTGATTATGTTTATAATGAATAAAGATTGGAACTATGCGCAGAAAGTACTAGAAAGCAAAATAGCGGCTAGATATGAGCTTCAAAAAATCTCTGAAACACATACAATTATTAGAAAAACTTAATATTTTATACAATATATAAGGAGGAGTACTATGTTTGAAAGAGAATATGCTTTTAAAGGGAAACATGCTACATATGTAAAGAAATTAAGTGAAGTTTTATTTCCCCGGTATATTGATGTGTATATCATAGCACCAATTGTTGGATTATACTATAACAGGACAGCTTCTATAGATGAAACTGAAGATGATACTGCTAAAATATTTGCTGAACAGTTAGTAGCTGAAAGAAAGCATTTAGAATTTGCATATAAATTAGTGATTTTGTGTTATAAAAATGATAATTTTAATGAGGATTTTGAAAAAAGAATAGAAAGAGTTTTTTCGACTGATGAGGAAGTAATAAAGGAAAATATGAAAATATTTAATGAGTATGTGTTAGGCGGAATTGAAGTTTTATATGAAAAAATAATAGAAGAAAATGATGGAGATTACATAGGTAACTTTGTAGAATTTGTCAATGATTTTCAAAGAGAAATCATGGTATCTAATGGAGAAAATAAACTAAGTGATTCAACGCTTATTAAAGAAATATTAAAAGATTATTAAATGTTGAAGTAATAAATTTGTTACGAATTAGCTCTGCTTTTGAGCATAGCAGGTCAAGTCCAAATTTTTGTGTAAAATCCCTCTGGTTAGAATATGAACTTTCTTTATCACCACCGTTCAATTCATTGTACTGCCTCTGCCCCCCTGGTGTCAAGGATACGCTATTGCCGGCTTTTGCTCGTCCTTGACAACGAGTGCTTTCGGCAGTTACTAAAAACTAAGGGGTGGTGATAAAGGGCATTTTATTGGAATAACCTTTTCATTTGATTTTTTGAAACCTCTTTTTGCTACTCAAAATACTCTCTCATGTCTAAAATACTTCCTTCCTGTTCTATTAATAAAGCTCCAATTAGACGAATACCAGATTCCAGACTTGGGAATATACGGTTAAAAAGGCCACTGGTAAATTTACCATTGCAAAGTCTTGAAACTCTTTAAGGGAAGGGTACCAACTCTAGTGACTAAATTTCTTGAATAGTAACCGTTACGATAGTCTTGCCTCTTTTCTGTTCTTTTATAGTATTCAGCTTTGATTTGCTCAGTAGCCTGAGTTACCAGGATTTGAGTGAGCACAGACTCTAAGAATTTAGCTAGCTTTTCATCTTTAGCTCTTTTTACAAAAAGGTAATGCAAAATTTCAAAATCTTATGGTAATATTGTATTGAGTTATTTCTCATCCCGGAAGAATGATTTTTGGCTTTGTTTCCACTTTTATTCTAACCAGGGGAGGGGAATGGCTCAATCCCTCTTACACAAGTATATAGACTTAACTGCAACCTTGATTTGATAATTGTGATCAAAAAAGTGACACTCCCCTTCACAACTGTTTTGCAGAATGGGATGTAAGCCAAATATCCCGTTCCTGTGGATTTATTGGTATGCACTCTATGGAAGAGTATGAGAGCATGAAAGATTATTCAGGATTTTACAAAGTAATTAAAAAAGAAGCTGTGTAGATTTACCCTATTTTGCCTTAGGAGGGAAGAAAATGCGAAAGAGGATAAGGGAATACGGTATTACATTAGGCCTGCTTCCGACCGGCCCTTTAAATGCTATTACTGATGTAGAAGGAGTAACGGTTGGACATGTGACATTAATTTCCGGCGAAGGAAAGCTTATCCCCGGAAAAGGGCCGGTGCGGACAGGAGTAACTGCAATTGTGCCCCACAGCGGAAACATCTTTAAGGAAAAACTTATCGCCTCATGTTACGTGGGGAACGGATTCGGAAAATCTATAGGGCTTATCCAGGTGAAAGAACTGGGAACGCTGGAGACACCTATCATTTTAACGAATACGCTGTCCGTTGGAACTGCTGCCGATGGTCTGATAGAATACATGCTCTCCTTTAATGAAGATATCGGCATTGCCACGGGCACCGTAAATCCGGTGGTGCTGGAGTGCAACGACGGCTATCTCAACGACATTCGTGGAAGGCATGTGAAAAAGGAACATGTCATTGCGGCCATAAAAAGCGCAAAAAATGAGTTCGAAACGGGAAGCGTTGGTGCAGGCACGGGCATGATCTGCCACGGGTTTAAAGGTGGTATCGGCACAGCCTCCAGACGGATCGAAATAGGGGGCAAAGTCTATACAGTAGGTGTCCTTTTACTCACCAACTACGGCAGGATGGAAGACCTTATTTTCAACGGGAAAAATGTGGGAAGGATGTTGAAGGAAGAAATAAAAAAAGGGAAAGAGGCGGCGAAAGAAGACCAAGGTTCCTGCATAATCGTCATCGCCACTGATGCGCCGATGGATGCCCACGGTCTGGAGAGGGTAGCAAAGAGGGGAGTCTTAGGCCTTGCGAAGACGGGCTCCTTCATGGGGAATGGAAGCGGCGACATTGCCATCGCCTTTTCCACGGCAAACAAGATTTGCCATTACGGTGAGCCCGTGATGGAGATTAAGACTATATCTCCACATTCCGGTGATATAAACAAAGTATTTCAAGCGGTGGTAGAAGCCGTGGAAGAGGCCGTATGGGACTCCATGTTTACAGCGGAAAGAATAGTGGGAAGGGACTACCATGAGGCTCCGCTTTTGCCGGTGGAAAAGCTGGCGGAAATGATAAGGCAGGACTAAATAATCATTATATATTGTGCGACGACAAACACAAAAAAGACCTATCTTAGGTGCTAAGAGATTATTTCCAGAATTAATATTCCTTCGTCTGAAACTTTTTTAGCCACTTCTTTTGCACCTTCAAGAGAGTGATCCCTGAAGTTCTTGCACGGTATTTTGTTAGCGGCAGAAACTTTTTCTGATTCTAAAACCCTTTTTAGGAAGGTCTTCACCGCTTCTTTAATTTCATTCAGGGGTGTTACATTAAATTTTTTGGCTTTTTGTCAATAGTTAGGGTGGGGATTTTTTTGAATGCCCGCTTTTAATTTTATTTCTCATTCTATTACAGCAGGCATTTAGAATAAATGCTCTATTTTTTTATATTCATAAACCATATTCAAAAGGCAAGCTTAAAACACCGAAACTTTAGCTCTGGTTCTTGGATTATAAACAAAAAATGGTTGATACTGTACACAAAAAAATTTTAAAATGTAATTAAAAGAGTCAAAAGAGGTAGGGAGCTAATAACGAGAAAAATAGTAAACAGAAAAGACAAGATTATAATCAATTATTCTCAATCTAAGGGCGGGAAACAGCGCAGTTTTAATCTGGTTTTTCCTTACATAAATGATACCGAAATTGATGTTGCATTAGTTGCAGAACAGAGCGATTCAGGAGAATGGAATCCTCTGAAGGCAATCATTGATAAAGAAGAAACAACAGCCGATGAAGAAGAAGCAGCAAACGATCTTGCGGATTTAACATGGCACATATATTCGAGAAAAGAACGAAAAAAGCTGCTGCCTCCCGTTGTAAACTTATGGGAAGAAGGGAATTTAATGATAGCGGCCTGCTTAAGTGAAAAATACGGAGAAAAGTTCTTTACAGCGAAGCAGCAGGAAAATTTAGAAAAAGAGGTACTAAATTCGGACAGGTTAATATGCTGGTGGCCAGATCCACTAATATGGGAAAGTGCGAAAAAGTTCAAAGAGTCCTTTAATTCATTACCTTTTAATGAAATAGCTGTGCCTTTCTACACATTTAAAGAGTATTTTAAGCGTCCGGACATACAGGCAGAAATGCAGAAATACTGGGATGAACTGGAAGAAATATCAGAGAGTCCACAGGAGTTTGCTGTAATTGGAGAAAGCATAAAAGCAGATGAATACGCAAAGTATTTGCGCGGTTTAAAAACGACACTGCTTTTCTTAAAGAAGAATAACATTCCCTTTAAGTTAACGCTTGGCAATGTTGAACGGGCAGAAGAATTTTTTAAAAAAGAAAATCTTGATCCTTTCCAGCTGGATTCGTGGATAACTGCTGCTCCAATATTTGAGCCTATGTCTGATTTCTTAATAGAAGAACAGGTGTTAACCGGTCCAAGCAGTATAATTACCGGAAAAGAAGAAATAAAAGCGTGCTTATCTTTTTTAAGTCACTTTCCATACGTAGCACCTGTTCCAGATGCAGTTGGAGCAGTTGTCTATGCAGGAGATAAGCATGTTTCAAGTACAGTTTTTTGGTTTAATCCAGCAACAACCATAGAAATTGTGAACAAAGCAATGGAAGCAGCTTTGGAAGAGTTAAATAAACGTGGTGTAGAAAAAATCGTAATGATAGAAGAAATTGTTCCTTTTGAGACTTCATGAAAAAAAGAGGGACTTTTACTGGAAATACCTGAGGACTGGTAAAAACTGCTAAACAGATTTCAAAAAAGTAAAGATATTAGAAAGATATTCTTTGAAGGAAGGAAGGAAATAAAAAATTATGCTGAATAAAAAATGCTTAGGGCATGTGATGTGTGTTATTAATGTAGAAAAACCGAAAAGTAAGTATAGTAAATCAGTACGAAAGGGGTGAGATAATTTTGCATTTTAGTAGTGAACAGGTTAACAGAGGCAGGAAAATTGTAAATACTGGTATAGTTATTTTAATTCTTCTTTTGCTCGGAGATTTTACTATTAATCTATCTAATGGTATTAAAGGGTTATCAGCAGAAGAAATCATCATTAAGGGACTGGTTTTATTCAATATATTTTTGTATTATAAGGGGAGTAGAATAGCATTTAAATTAACTATGTTTTTATTATCAATGGTTTATATTTTAATCTCCGGTTTATTACCTGCTTATTTGGTTTGGGAATTACTGCGTGTGTTAAATGTTTTAGATGCTTTTGGTGGTGCTTTATATTTAGTTATCCTAGCAATAATTATAATAGCAGTAAATATTTTAATATTTAAAACAGGATTTTATGATGATGTTTTAGCTTTTAAAAACTACTATCAGGAAAAAATAAAAAGATGAAAATGGGCTTTTGTATCGATATAACAATGTAAATTTGTGTATTAAGATAAGGGGATAGATTTTATGAAGAGAACAAAAGTTTTGGTTTTTATTATTGTATGTATTTGCACATGGGTATTTTTGTATTTTGAAAACAATTTCATAACTGTTACAAATATCACTGTTAAATCCCATAAATTGCCTGAAGCTTTTGATGGATACAAAATAGTTCATTTATCAGACTTACACAGTAAGGAGTTTGGTAAAAGACATAAAAATCTTGTTAAGAAAATTGAAGATGCACAGCCAGACTTAATAGTATTTACAGGGGATTTGATTGACAGCAGTCATTTTGATGCGGAGGTCAGTTTGAAACTGATAAGACAGATTGTAAAAATTGCCCCGACCTATTTTGTGACAGGAAATCATGAATGGTGGTCAGGAAACTTTAATGTTCTGGAAAAAGTTCTAAAAGAGAATGGGGTTCATGTATTACGAAATACCTATGCCAGAATCGTTAAAGACAAAGATGAGATTTATATTATAGGAATAGATGACCCTGCGTCAACTCAAGAAATATATGAGGAAACAAAAATAGTTGAAAATGAAATTAAACAAGCGGTGAATGGAATAGAAGAAAACGAAGCATTTAAGATTCTTTTATCCCATAGACCCGAGATGTTTACATTATACAGTAAGTATGGATTTGATTTAGTTTTATCTGGACATGCTCATGGCGGACAGGTAAGGCTTCCATTTATAGGTGGATTGATTGCGCCGAACCAGGGGTTTTTCCCTAAATATACATCAGGAGAATACAAAAGAGGGAGCTGTACTATGATTGTAAGCAGGGGGCTTGGAAACAGCATTATTCCCCAAAGGATTTTCAACCATCCAGAAATTGTTGTTTTGACACTGTCAAAAGAAAAGTAAACAGGCATTTGTTTAAGGGATAGTAAAGGCAAAAGGCTGTATATTTTTTACTAATAGGTCCAATTAACTTAAAGATCCTGCTGAATGAATGGAAAAGGTAGAAATTTTTGGTTACCTGTTATATTTAATGTAATAGGGGAAATTATTGCTTTCGGGATAGAAATGACATTATTGGCTTTGTTGCCAAATGTTGATGAAGGGATAAGGGGTTTTTATAGAATAACGGGATGGCCATCGGTTATAGCATTTATAATAACAACAATATTTCTTGCTCCGATAGCTGAAAAAGCTTTTTATAGAAAAGGAATAATAAATTTCAATAGTAAAATTTTGCTTATTTTGTCATTTATTATTGGAGTTTTGCTATATGCACTGAGCATCCGCTAAAGCCTTTAGGTTTATTAAGAGCAGCTCTTTGGGATATTTCATTCACTACATTCACTATAACTTATGTTAAAACAAAGAATGTTTATATACCAATGACTGCCACATTTAATATGCAATCTTTTGGGAAATGCTATTATTCCCATAACAATTATGGCAGCTAAAACGTTAAAATACTAATCTTTTGAAACAATTTTTTTGCGAAAAGAGGGGAAAAATTTAATGAACAAAACAAAAGCAAAAGATTTCTTTTTAAGAGCAATATTGTTCATAGGTATTTTGGCAAGTGAATTCTTGGTTTGTTTTCTTGATGCATTTATTGATGGAAGAGATATTTCACAGATTGTTTCGTTTAGTAAACACTGGTATGCGATGGTATTTCACTGGGTAGTTACGCTAATAATATGGGGGACAGGTATAGCTATCGTGTATCATTGGGGCAAGGAAAATGGTGTTCTGGATGAATTATTGAGATTTAATTTTACGAAGAGAACTTCTATAATGCTTTTTATCTCAATTTTAATAGTGCTTTTAGTTTCATTTGTTGAAGCAAAAATTTTCAAAGAGTCAATACCTCAAGTCTACCAAGGATTTAAAATTTTTGTTAAAATGTATGGCAACAAGGCGTTGGTAGTTACAATTTGTCAAATATTATTATTTCGTTGAATCAATAATGGTTTTATTTATTGTTGCCTTCTTTCAGAGAGCAGGTGAGCTATGGTTTAAAAAAGAGAATATGCCATGGGGTGGAATTGGTCTTTCATGTTTTTTGCAAGATGTAATTCCCCATTTTTGCAAAGATTTTTCCCCAGGCACTCGTGGGGAATTTTTTATTAGCTTAACTGTTTCATTAATGATTGTTTCATCCGATAGCTTTGTCCATCAAAGATTAACAAATAACAGTGAGGTATTAACCGGTCTATTATCGCTGCAGTCATCTGCTCATCATAGAAGATATTTACCCATCAGCTGAATTCCAGATTTGTAGTAATTATTATGCTTTTCTGTTCATAACAGTCCGAAATTACCTGAAAAAGCAGCTGTGCTCCTTCTTGGTCTAAAGGAACATAACCCCATTCATCGCACATTAAAAGATCCGCTTTGGAAAGCTGTTTTAAAAAGCCAGAAAGTTCACCCCCTTTCCTTGCTTCTACCAGCCTATTTACTAGTGCTGATGTACGGAAAAACTTTACGTTGTAGCCCTTCTTACAGGCCTCTACCCCTATAGCAGTAGCAAGATGTGTTTTCCCAGTTCCCAACATTGCCATAGAAGATTAAGTTTTTCTTTTCTTCAATAAACTTGCAATCCTTTAAGTCCTTCGGAGTAAGTCCCTATGGAAATTTTATCTCGTCAAATATATAGCCCTCAAATGTCTTGAGTGTTATAAAAACCTGCGTTTTTCAAAAATCTATTCTTCCGGCTTTCTTCTCTGTGCTCCACTTCTAATCTTAAAAGCTTTAGCAAATATTCTTCATGGTTTTCTGCCTCAATTTTATCGGAGTTTTCTACTAGATTGTGACTGAGCTTTAATGCCTTGCAGTATGCAGCTATTTGCTCCTTAAACATACATCCACACTACCTTTCAAAAAAACTCTATCATAATCTTTTGCATCGAAGTAAAATTCTGTCAATTAAGGAACCTCTTCTGGCATCTTTAGCGGTTTTAAGTGCGGTGTTATATTCGTTATATTGTTGTAAATTGCTATAAGGCCGTTTTCCGGTCTATCTTGAATTCCCTTCCTATCTTACTGATATTTAATCGATATTTAATCCTTTAAAAATTAAAGAACAATGCTTTTCTGATATCATCTATTTGGGTTATTGTGAACATCCTCCTATCCTCCCTTGTAGTTAAGTTATCCCTAACTAGAAGAATAAGGGTTTTTAGGGGTGCCTGCAATGACCTTTGCAAGTTTGGGAATCTCTGGGTTGCTAAAGTAGGGCTTTTTTTAACTTTGTCTATTTTTATTTTACAACAAACACCATATGCAATCCTCTTAAGCACTTTAATTTTGTTATTGTAACCTTCTGTTACAGAATTAGTATAAGGTTATATCGAATGCATTAGTTATTTCTTTAAACAAACGCTTAGATACCTGTATACATCTTATAAATTCGTCAATTTTGCTTTTTTTGGCTAGTTGAATCCACTTTCTTAATTTCTTATTTTTACTTCTTATGAATAGACATTCAGAAAATATACATCCAACTATTAACAAAAAACCAAAAAAATCAAAGCAATAAAGACGACAGAAATAAAAGTAGAGAAAGCAGAGCTAAAACATGAGAATTTTATATTCTAATTTTTACCAAAGATTTTTGGTAAATTTGCAAAAGATTTCTTATACTTTCCTTACTATCCAAATCTGATATGCTTTTAGTGGTATTATTCTGGTATTTTTAGTTTATTTTAAGTTATTTAACTTATTTTGTAATTCATTTTTGATTGTTTCAAAATCTAGATTATTTTCTAAACTGTCATTTCTCAAATTAATTTAGCCCAAAACCGATAAAATTTTTCAGATTAAATAATCTTGTGATAAAATTAATGCTAAAGGAATTTAA
>LDZS01003200.1_pt1 | contig 21823 bp, 19 predicted proteins | sample 615471 | NCBI WGS metagenome assembly LDZS01 (sample SAMN03408295, study PRJNA278302) | terrestrial metagenome | isolation source: oil reservoir sample K3 | place: USA: Alaska, North Slope, Kuparuk formation | collected 2013
CCCCAAAGAAGGGCATCTATGACTGTATTGCCTGTGACCCATATTTTGAAAGCATCATAGCCTTCGGCCAAGAGATTGTCTTTGGCCCACTCGGTGGGTGCGAACAAAAGGGTGGATATGCGATCGGCGAGGAGGCGATTGGCTTCCTCTGGAAATGGGAGGTACAGATTTCCGCTCCTGAGGCCAGCTTCCACATGGCCCACAGGTATGCGGCGGTAGAAGGCAGCCAAGGCAGAGGCAAAAGTGGTACTCGTGTCGCCATGGACCAAAACCAGATCGGGCCTTACCTTATCAAGCACCTCCCCGACCCCCGATAAGACCGACGCTGTGATGTAATCCAGGCTTTGCCTGTCTTTCATGATGGCCAAATCTGCGTCAGGGAGTATTTGGAAAAAACCCAACGATTGACGAAGCATCTCAGCATGCTGTCCTGTCGCAAGGACATACGGATGCACTCCGCATTCTTTGCGAAGTTCCATGATCACCGGAGCCATCTTTATCGCCTCCGGCCTCGTGCCCACAACACAACAGGTCAAAAGATCCATGAAAACCCTCCATTGACCGGCTTCATCCGGCTATATGATCGAGCAGGACAAAACCGCAGGTTATGCAAAGGACATGAAGGCTCACCAACGTCGCCACTGCAGCACCCCGCGAGAGTCCGCTGTCTATCAGTCTGTGGTGGATATGACCTCTGTCCGGAGAGAAGGGAGACCTATGCTCGGCGAGCCTGCGAACAATAGAAGTCAACGTATCTATCAACGGAATACCGCCGAGGATGGCTATGACCACAAGGACCGCCAAGGCAGAAGCCCCCTTAGACGCCACGTAATTGGAGATCAGCGAGGCATACAAAAAACCTAATAATGTGCTCCCCCCATCGCCCAAGAAGGTGCGCGCCTCGGGGAAATTCCACCATAGCGCCCCTAATGCCATGCCCAAGAGAGGTACCCATGCCCATTGATCTGTCCATATAAGCGCCAAAACGGCAGATGCAGCGAAGATCGAAAGCAAAAGGCCGTTCAGCCCGTCTATGAGGTTAAAGGCGCTGGTCATGCCGGTCACCCAAAAAACCAAGATTGCCCTTTCCAAGAGCGTAATGGGTGCTGGGATAGCATAAACCACTATACAGGCCGAGGTCAAATGCACGATGAGCCGCAAGAGAGGCGGAAGGGGGCGCATGTCATCTATGTATCCGACTATGAAGATGAAAGATGAACCGAAGGCGAGGCTAGCGCTGAAAGAAGAAACTTCCGACTGTAGAAGGATCGATAGGAGTACACCCAACCATAGAGCCACACCGCCACCTCTCGGCACCTCTCCTTCGTGAATTTTCCTCGCGCTGCCCGAAGGGTCGACGATGCGATAGCGCCGAGAAAGTTGCACAGAAAGCCCCGTGGCTCCGAAGCCCCACATTATGGCAAACAGGCCGAATATCAAGGTTTTCCAGGAAGACATATCAAATTTACCTCGTCCCGAAAAGGCGATCGCCGGCATCACCCAGGCCAGGGATGATGTAACCATGCCCGTCCAGATGATCATCGATCGCAGCTGTAAAAATATCCACGTCGGGATGGGAACTCCTAACCACATTTAAGCCCTCAGGCGCCGATATTAGACATATCAGAGAGATCCTCTTGCCGCCGCGATCCTTAACGGCGCTTATGGCCGCAGCTGCAGAGCCGCCGGTGGCCAGCATGGGGTCGACGATCATCACATCGCGCTCTTCTATGTCTTTGGGCAACTTGCAGTAATACTCTACCGGCTCCAACGTCTCGGGATCTCGATAAAGGCCAATATGTCCTACTTTGGCATTTGGTATGAGACGCAAAATGCCGTCGCTCATGACAAGGCCGGCCCTGAGAACCGGTACAACAGCTAACTTTTTGCCAGCTATCGTTTTGCCTCGCGCTGTCCCCAAGGGCGTTTCGACCTCCGAATCCTCAACTTGGAGATTCCTGGTGGCTTCATATACCATAAGACCAGCTATCTCCTGCACGAGTTCCCGGAATTCCTTGACACTGGTAGCCTTATCCCTCAAGGTTGTGAGCTTGTGTTGCACCAAGGGATGATCTACGACGATCACTCTACCTTCTTCGATTAGCGGGTCCGGATTTGACATGTGAAGGCGCTCATAGCGTTTGATAGCCTCGATTCGCCTCTCGTGACGCCCTCCCTCGAAGGCGGTTTCAAGCCAGATAGAGACGATCTCTCTTGCCTGATCTTCTGTCAAAATGCGGCCGCCCATCGTTAGGATGTTGGCGTCGTTATGAGCGCGGCTCATGCGGGCGACATGCGGATCGTTGCACACGGCGGCTCGCGCGCCGCGCACTTTGTTAGCCGCAATGGACATGCCTATGCCGGTCCCGCAGACCAATATGCCTCGCTCGCTGCGTCCAGAAACTACGCTATGAGCTACAGCGAAAGCGATGTCGGGATAGTCTGTCGGCGTGCTGCTTGAATTTGTTCCGAAGTCGCTGACCTCGTATCCCTCTCTCTTTAGATAGTCCTTTGTCGCCTCTTTTATCGCATAGCCTGCGTGATCGGAACCCAAGGCAATTTTCATGCCCCTTCGACCTCCCGCGAATTTTCAGCTGCTCCCAATATATCCTCGAGGAGTCTGCCAGCTTCCGTATAGGGATCAGAGCGTCGCGAAGCCAATGCTTCGATTAAATCGTTTGAACTGCGCTCCTCCCACTCTTTTTCCACGATCCTGGCAATATCACGTCTCAATATTTCCTCGACCTCATGTCGAATACGTGAGGAGCGCCTTTTTTTGCCCTCCTCGCTCTTTTGTAGATAGAGCCGGTGCTCTTCAACTGCCCGTATTATATCGTCAACTCCCTGTCCGGACTCGGCTATAGCCTTTAAGACCGGAGGCCTCCATGAACGCTCGCCAGCTATATCTAACATGAGATTGACCTCAGCAACTATCTTATCGGCGCCTTCTCTATCAGCTTTATTAACTACAAAGATGTCAGCTATTTCCATTATTCCGGCCTTCATAATCTGCACATCATCGCCCATGCCCGGTACAAGTAGCAATATGACGGTATCGGCTATCCTCACTATGTCAATCTCCGTTTGCCCGACACCAGCTGTCTCGATGATGACGATGTCCTTGCCGCAGGCGTCCAGAATGAGGGCCGCTTCATAAGCGGCCCTGCTCAGACCACCCAACGAACCGCGCGTCCCCATGCTACGGATAAAGACCGATGGATCCAAAGCATGCTGTTGCATCCGCAAACGATCGCCCAAGATCGCTCCACCGCTGAACGGACTCGACGGATCTACGGCTATTATCCCTACGGATTTGCCGAGCTCTTTATATCTCGATATGATCTTATCGACAAGGGTGCTCTTGCCGACGCCTGGGGCTCCAGTCACACCTACCAGATGCGCCTTTCCGGTATGGGGATAGATGGCCTTCATGATCTCGTGAGCGAAGGTCGACTCGCTCTCTACGAGACTGATCAAACGTGCTATGGCGCGCGGATCTCCTTTTAACGCCTTCTTAATTGTGTTTTCCATATTTCGATCTCCTCTGCTTATTTTATTATAGGGATAGCCGCAGGATCGCTGTGAAGCAGATTTGGCCAAAGTGGAAACCAATCGCGAAATGGACGAGCTTCCCAATGACCATAGAGGGCAAGCGTCGCCTCTCCGATTTGTCCCGAAGGGACGTTGTTGGGAGGTAGGTGAATCGAAAGTAACCATTCTTTTAGCGGCGGCAATCCGCTTATGTGAGAATTTACGTTCCATATCACGTCCCCACCGGTGAACTTACAGATTTGAACCCATTCAGCGCTGGGCATATCCTTCGCCAGTAGCGATGCTCGAATCCCGTTAAAGAGACAGAATGAGAGGAATCGCTTTTTCAATTCCATGGATGTGTTTTTGAGCTCCTCTGAAGACTCGAGGATTAGATCAGTAGGCCATCCACCCACTGTCTCGTGAATACGGCGTAACAAAGTATCAAAATCGGCATCCCATGGCATGACAGGAACGGACTGTCCCGACGATGCGCTGCCCAACAACAAAACAACGGAGGCTTCATCCTGGCTCAAGCTCGCCTTTACCGGGAGGATGTGGCCGTTCCAAGCCGCGAAGAAGTGAGGGTTGCTAAGGTTTTGAAGCGCCTCTTTCAGAGCAAGATGCCCTCTAAGTTCGAATATGACCTCGCCCGTCTCTTCAGATAAATCGGGTTGACAAACGGAAAAGATAAGCCCCTTCCCTTCCTCGGGCATCGGGAATATCTCCCAAACCGAGGAAAGTCGCACGTCGAAGACGAGAAGGGCTCCTTTCGACTCGACGATAGACCAGGCATCGGTCAGCGGATCAGCCAGAGAAGCCTTAGCTTCAACAGTATCTTTCCGCAACACGATTTCCCTTAAAGAACCGTCTTCCCCTAAAACCGAAAGTGTGGAACGGTCAATCCACGCAATATCGCGCGGGAGTGGCACAGAAGCGGCGGCGATTTCTTCCGCGCCTTTTCCGTCTATAACTATACATCGCTCATTGGCCCGATCTGCGATAGCTATAGCCTCACCAAACGCGACAACTGACACGGGCTCCATGCGGCCACTTTTTGTTTTCCAACGCTTGGTTATTTCCATTTTAGGCACGGAAACCCAAAGCAGCTCTCCACGTTCACAATCTCCTACAACGATCTCACTCGGTGAAAGCATGCTCCCGTCGCCTACGATTCCTCCGACATTCCCGAGGGGGGAAAGCCCCAAGAGCTCGGAAGGCCAATCGATGGTGCCCTCCATTATTTCTCCACGCCTATTTATGAGGTAAAAGTGGGCTTCGTCGATAGGTAAGACGGTTTGAGGTGCATCTACCTCAACGGATATCGGCGCTGGAGATGTTTCTCTCATGGCCCAAAGGCGCCCTCCGACGGCGTCGCATATATATATCACGCCGAAACCGTATTTAATTTTGCCGAGACCGCTTGGGGATATATTAACGGACAGGGGTAAGCGAAAGTGCGTTTTGAACGGAAGCTTCCTGCCGATTAAGAGGTGAAATCCCTCCGAACCGCGAATTGATTCCTCGACCAACTTGCGCTCATATTGTAATGCAGCAGCAAAGCGCTCTCCAGTTTCATCGCCGTGCCTGACTTCGAGGTAATTTTCGACCGCTTCCTCCGCAGCATCCAATGCTCCAAGCCGTCGCAAGGCCATCCCTCTCAGCAGATACGTATCGACCAGATATATATTGAAGCCCAAAGCCTTGCTAAGTGCCTCTATAGCCTGAAAGTGATCGCCCTTGGCGTACGCCCTATATGCCCGCGAAAACTCTCTCTCGGCGTCTAAGCTGTTAACCTTGGGAGGTTCAAATCCCATAGCTTTAAAAGTGCTCCAGGAAACACAAGTCGCCACTAATATGACAACCCCAAAAAGCGCGATTAAACGTCTCAAATCACCATCTCCAAAGGTCGTAAACTGTTTATTTTAGGCCTTCTTCCGTTTGGACCAGCGATTTTCTGGCAGAAACATAGATGTCATTGGCTTATGATGTCTATGCCAAACAGGGCGCAGAATGCAAATACTGCAGCTCCAGTCAGGAGAAATCCGAGGAGCATCCTCAGATAGGCGACCCACATAGTCCCACCCGGCCATTTGCCAGCGCTTATGTTGTTCACTGCCTTGGCGATGACTAAAGCCAAGAGGAAGAAACCTATGGCCAGAAGTCCCTCAATATTTGCTGCAGGCATCGCTCACCCTCCGAGTTCAATCCTTAAACCAGTGCACAGAACGCGTATGTTTTTCATAAATCAACCTGAGCAAAGCATTCTCCATGTATATTCTATGGGGATGCACATACATGCTCGCAAAGAAAACCAGAGAGAGCGCCACAACGGACACTATAACGATAATTAAGATCTGTCTGCTTAACGAAGATTTTCGGCGACTTGACATCGGCCGCCACCCCACTTTCAGGCAGACAAAGGGAGGGATTTCTCCCTCCCCAATATAACACATTTTAGCCCTCGCTATCCAGTTGGCCGATATTAGGTTCTATGCAGGCTTCTCACATCTCGCACTTTATCTCACGTCTCGCATCTCACGTCGATGCGACGGCTTCTATTGAACCGCTCTGACCCCCTTGGTGGATTTGTCTCAGAATTGCGATAGCTACCTCTAAAGCCCTTTTCCCGTCTGCTATACCAACCAACGGCTGTCTCCCCTCTTTAACGCACATAACAAAATGTTGCAGTTCGAGCCTCAAGGGCTCGTATTTTGGAAAGACGGGATGCTCGACGATCTCAACGAGGCCACGCCCGTTTTGCCTTACGCAGCGGTATATGGTGACATCTTGCGTCTCATAATTCAGCGTTATATAGCGGGTAGGCTCCATAATCTCAAGGGTTCTAAGGCGCCTTTCCGCCACTCTGCTAACCAGTATGTGAGCCATAGCTCCGTTCGTGAAGGCCATCTGGGCTGAGGCTACATCCTCGAAGTCAGATTTTATAGAACGGCCCAAAGCAGAGATGCTCGAAATCTCAGAGTGGACGAGAGAAAGGATTATATCAATGTCGTGAATCATCAAGTCCATGACTACGCCCACATCCGTAGCTCGAGGCGTAAATGGGCCCATACGGCGGGATTGGATGAAATGAGGAGGGTTTAGGATTTTTCTGACGTATTGCACGGCACCGTTGAAGCGCTCGACGTGTCCCACTTGGAGGACGCATCTCTTCTCCGCAGCCAGGCGGAGCAATTCCTCAGCCTCTTCAACAGTAGTCGTAACGGGCTTCTCTATCAAAACATTGGCCCCTAACTTTATAGCCTTGCAAGCTATTTCGTAGTGTAGGCTGGTCGGAACAACTATGCTCACTGCATCCGGCTTCGCTACCTCAAAAAAGTGATCTATATCCGTAAAATACGGGACACTCATATCCTCGCCGACTGCGGCAGCACGCTCTTCGTTGATATCTACAACGCCTACAAGTTCAGCCTCGGGTAACTCAGCACATATTCTGGCATGATGATAACCCAAATGCCCCACACCTATCACGCCAACGCGAACCGGCTCCATTTTTATTTCACTCCTCGCATCGAATACTTCATCGATCTTTCGAAAAATGCTTCTCTTCTTATTACATTCTCACATTTATCGCACAAAACTGGCCTTTAGGTGAAAAAGGCGACAAGGATCATGCGCCTTCCCACATCGCCCTTGCGATACGAATAAAAGATGTCGTTATTGCAAGATGTGCATTCTCCCAGGGCGAAGATCCGGTTTTCCACGAGGCCGCATTGCCGCAATTCGGCCTTTATTGCGCCGGCGATGTCGAAATTGACGCTCTTTTCGCTCAAGCGGTTAACAGCTTTTGAGGGGAAGCTTTCGAACGCCCTTTTGGTCCAAGGATCGCCCGTGGCGCTGCGCGCATAGCAGCATGGGCCAATGCCAGGACCGAGCCAGGCCCAAATGCCCTTGCCCTCTACGCCCCACTCTTTGCAGGCCCAGCTCAGCGCTTTAGTGACAAAATGGGAAACAGCGCCCTTGAAGCCACAGTGAAGGAGCAAAAACTTCGGCTCGGGCGTTGAGGTTCCGAGTATGACAGGCCAGCAATCGGCAAACTGAAGTGCTACAGCTACATTTGCGGTACGCGAGATCGCTACACCATCTGCCTCGCGACGCTCGGGGAGGGAGCAAGCGAGGTCCGCCATAAGGATATCAGTGCCATGGACTTGAAGGGGCATAACCAGCGGCAATTCCGGCGACAAGAGCTCTTTCACACTTTCGCTTGCGTCGATCTGCTCCATGAGCGCTCCTCTGAGATAGAGCGTTGCGGAAAACCCCCCAAAAGCTGGCGGGAAAAGGTAGCGCAATATTTGTTGGTCGCCTTGGCGGTCAAGCTGAAAGCCTTCCATAGTGCACCCTCTCGAGGTATGACTTGAGCCATCCTACGAAGTAAAGGCTTCCACAGCATAAGACCGGCAATTCGAAGCGCCTCGCGCGGTGATATGCTTCCTCTGCATCGTTATAAGCTTCGATTTGGACGCCTCCGCAAAAGACCTCCTTTGCTACCCTGAATAACTCTTCAGGTCTGGCGCTGCGTTCAAGCGATGGAACCGCGGTGAGCACCAAGCTTTTCGGATTAAGCCCCGACAATATAGTAAGCAGTGTGCGGTAATCTTTATCCCTCATAACTGCGAACAGGATGACAAATTGAGCCTCTTCGGCGAAGAGCGCTTTCAAGCTTTTTGCCAAAGAGGCCATGCCATGAGTGTTATGGGCGCCGTCCAAGAGCAAAGGAGGGTTTTCGTCAACCCATTCCAAGCGGCCAGGCCATTTCACATCGTGCAAGCCCTCCTTTATGCTCTTTTCCGTTACATTGGGAAACTGGCTCTTGAGCTCCCACGCCGACGATACAGCGAGCGCAGTGTTTTTTACTTGATGTAAGCCCAAAAGATGGGTCACGAGGTTCGCAAGTTCGACATCGGGCCCCACGAGATCGTATTCGTTGCCATTGTAGGAAGAGCGCACGTTCTTCACTCTCCAATCTTCAGACAACACGTGCCCGGACATGTCCAACCTCTCGCATAAGGCTTTAAAGAGCGGTACGAGCTCTTCGGGTTCGCCGGAAAAGAAAGCCCTACCGTGTGGGCGAAGGACCGCGAATTTCTCCTCGCCTATCTTAAATATGGTGTCTCCTAAGAAAGACTCGTGATCCATGGCTATCGAAGTGATCACGCTCATCGCAACGGGATTGATCAGGTTTGTGGCATCCAATCGCCCGCCCAACCCTGCCTCGACGATGGCCACATCGGGCATCTCTTCCGCTATTATCGAAAGAGATAGGGCGGTGATAAGTTCAAATAGCGTTGGAGGGTCACTCTTAAGCCTTCCGTCTTCCTTCAACGCAGCATCGAGGCGCTTGAAATGATCGTTCCACTTCTCCTCGGCCACCAGCTGCTCATTTATCTTCAGTCTCTCTCCCATGTGGATCAGGTGAGGGCTCGTATAAAGGGCAGTTCTGTACCCTGAGGCAGAAAATATAGCGCTAAGCGAAGCTGCAGTTGACCCTTTGCCGTTCGTGCCCACGACATGAACGGCAGGGATCCCGAGATGGGGATTTCCCAGCGACGCCAACAGCCGACTGATACGCTTTAACCCTGGCCTGACTCCAGGGCTTGAAATGTTGATTAAGCGAGATTCAAGATAGTTAAAAAAATCAGCTCTTTTTTTACTTATGATCTCAAGCTCGCCAAGTTTCTTTCTATCCATTCTTTTTGAGAAGCGGCCTCATGCAGACGCGCCTTCTCCTTTTCCACCACCTCTTCAGGGGCCTTAGATAGGAAGTTTTCATCGGCAAGTTTCCTTTCAGAACGCTCCATCTCTTTGCAAGTCTCCACGAGGAGCTTTTCTAAGCGCCCGATCTCTGCATCCACGTCTATCATTCCTCCGACCTCGAGATATATGTTCCCTTGGGGGAGAACAGCGGTGAGCGATCTGTGCGGTTTTCCCTCGACGAAGCGGATCTCTTCCACCGAAGCAAGTAGAGATATGAGGTCTGCGTTTTCTTCTACCACATGTCTGGCTTCAGGTGCGAAAGAAAAACATGCCCTTGGCGCTTTTTTCTGGGGAGCAAGCCTCGATTGGGCTCGGAGATTTCGGATTGCGCGGATCAACTCCTGAAGCAAGACCATATCCTCTATAGCCTTGGGATCGTCGAGAGCAGGCATATCCTGTGGCCATGGGACCATCTCTATAGACTGGCCTTCAAAGGCAAAGGCATGCCACAGCTCTTCCGTCACGAAGGGAATAAAGGGATGCAGAAGAAGAAGAAGGCGCCTGAAGACATAAAGCAAGATCTCGAGCGAGGCGATTCGCCTTTCCTCCCCTTCATCTCCTCGGAGGGCGGGCTTTGCCATTTCCAGATACCAATCGCACAGCTCACCCCATGTAAAATCGTAGAGGAGGCGGCTCGCCTCGCCGAAGAAATATCCCTCCAGAAAGTTCGTGACTTCCTTAATTGTATGGTTGATCTTAGACAATATCCATCTGTCATGCAAGCGAAGTGCGGAGGAAGGAAGTGAGAAAGAAGTCCCATTTCCCTCACAATCGCCTAAGTTTATCAAAGCCAGACGGCAAGCGTTCCACAACTTGTTAAGGAAGAAACGATACGTCTCTATCCTCTGAGCGCTCAAGAATATGTCCCGCCCTTGCACGGTAAGGGAGCAAAGAGTGAAGCGCAGAGCGTCGGCGCCGTATTCCGCTATCACATCCAATGGATCGATGACGTTGCCCCTTGACTTGCTCATCTTCTGCCCTTCTTCATCGCGCACAAGGGCATGGACGTAAACCTGACGGAACGGGACGTTGTCCATGAATTCAAGGCCCATCATGATCATTCTGGCCACCCAGAAAAATATGATGTCAAACCCGGTGACCAGCAAACTTGTGGGATAAAAATAACGGAGTTCAACGGTGTCGTCCGGCCATCCGAGGGTGGAAAAGGGCCACAAGGCACTGCTGAACCATGTATCTAAGACATCTTCGTCCTGCTTTATATTGGCACTTCCGCACTTCTCGCACGATGACGGATCTTCCATCGAGACGGTCGTGTGACCGCAATCACCACACGTCCAGGCGGGTATCCTGTGCCCCCACCACAACTGTCTCGATATACACCAGTCGCGGACGTTATCGAGCCATTGGTAATATGTGTTGACCCATTGCTCTGGAATCCACTCGATTTGTCCTTCCTTTACAACTCTCATGGCCGGTTCGGCGAGCGGCTTTATGCGAACAAACCACTGCTCGGACAAGAAAGGTTCAATCGCAGTATGACAGCGGTAACAGTGCCCAACGGAATGTTCGTAATCTTCCACCTTGATCAACAATCCGGCATCCTCAAGCTCTTTTATGGCCCTTTGTCTCGCTTCATAGCGATCGAGCCCGGCATAGGATCCAGCCGACTCGTTCATCACGCCTCGTGAATCCATAACGGATATCGGCTCCAAGCCGTGCCTGAGGCCGACTTCGAAGTCATTCGGGTCGTGCGCAGGTGTTATCTTGACGCATCCTGTGCCGAAATCCGGATCAACCATGTCGTCTTCTATGATCGGCACAATTCTCCCTGTAAGGGGCACGCGCACATGACGCCCCACCATCGCCCTGTAGCGCTCGTCTTTCGGATGCACTGCCACGGCCACATCGCCGAGGATCGTCTCTGGACGCGTTGTCGCAATTATCACCGTTCCATCGTCGTCCAAGAACGGATAAGCGACAAAGTAAAGCTTGCCGAGTTCTGGCTTGTATTCCACTTCAAGGTCGGAAAGGGCGGTCTGACAGCGAGGACACCAGTTTATGATGTATTTACCTTTGTAGATCAAGCCTTTTTCGTAAAGCCTTACAAAAACCGCCCTCACGGCCTTAGAGAGGCCTTCATCCATAGTGAACCGTTCTCTGCGCCAGTCACAGGAGGCGCCAAGTCGTTTGAGTTGCGATATTATGCGGGAGCCATAACGCTCCTTCCACTCCCATACCATCTTTATGAACGCTTCGCGCCCGATTTCTTGACGGGAGAGACCCTCTTTAGCCAGTGAGCGCTCAACCACGTTTTGCGTCGCTATACCAGCGTGATCCGTACCCGGCAACCAGAGGACATTGTAACCGCGCATTCGCTTGTAACGGCATACGACATCCTGCAATGTATTGTTCAGCGCATGCCCCATATGGAGCGAACCCGTAACGTTGGGCGGAGGGATTACGATGCAAAAAGGCTTCCTTGAAAAATCTACATCGGCGCAGAATAACCCTAACTCCAACCAGTGCTGATACCACTTATCCTCGATGGGATTAGGGTCATAGCTTTTGTGCAGTGCAATCCGCTTAGCATTCATGGATGATCCTCCTCACTTTGCTATGATGGCCTCCTTAAAGACCGAAGAAATGTGATCGACAAAAGTTATTTTCATGCCTTTCTTCGTCCAGCTTGGCAGCTCTTCGACTTCATTCTCGTTGTCGGTGGGCAGAATTACGTTACGTATGCCTTGTCTCCTGGCAGCTAAGATCTTTTCCCTTATACCACCAACCGGCAATACATTGCCGCGGAGAGTGATCTCGCCTGACATGGCTACATCGGAACGTATTTTGAAGCCGGATACGGCAGAGTAAATGGCGGTGGCTATAGCCACACCGGCAGAGGGACCATCTTTCGGGATCGCCCCCTCAGGAACATGGACATGGATATCTGTCTCTTCCCATTTCACGCCATCCAGCGCAAGGGTTTCGGCGTTAGCCTTAATGTAACCGATGGCGGTCTGGGCAGACTCCTGCATTATTTCGCCCAGGTTTCCGGTTAGCGTGATATGTCCCTTTCCTCTCATCTTGACCGCTTCTAACACCAACACGTCGCCGCCGGCCTCCGTCCAAGCGAGCCCTATGGCAGCACCCATCTGTGGCTCCTTTGGTAGCCTTGGATCATGTTTGCGCGGAGCCCCTAAGTATGATGGCAGAAGCCTTGCGTCTATTCGTGCGCTTTTATGTGTTTCGATACCGCCCTTGGCTTTTTCCATGTCTTCGACGTAGCGACGGGCGATGCGGCGGGCAACTTTCGAGAGCTGGCGCTCCAGGTTGCGTACGCCGGCCTCATAGGTGTACTCTACTATGACCCTGCGGAGCGCAGCGTCGGAGATGCTTATGTCGAGCTTCGCGAGTCCATGCTCCTTGAGCAGCCTCGGCCAGAGATGACGTCTCGCGATGTGGATTTTTTCCTCCTCTACATATCCAGGAATTTGGATGACCTCCATCCTGTCGAGGAGTGGCTTCGGTATCGTATGAGTTACGTTAGCGGTGGTTATAAACATCACACGGCTCAGATCGAATGGAACCTCTAAGAAGTGATCCGTGAATTGAAAGTTTTGTTCAGGATCAAGGACCTCGAGCAATGCCGATGCGGGGTCGCCGCGGAAGTCCATGCCTATTTTGTCCACTTCGTCTAATAGCATAACGGGATTGCGCACTCCTACTTGCCTGATCTTTTGTATGATGCGGCCTGGCATCGCGCCCACATATGTTCGCCTGTGGCCGCGAATCTCCGCCTCATCCTTCATCCCGCCCAAGGACATTTGGGCAAATTTGCGGTTTAAGGCCCGAGCGATAGAGCGGGCAAGGGATGTCTTTCCCACGCCTGGGGGTCCCACGAAGCAGATAACTTGCCCTCGCATCTTATTTCCGCCCAACTTCTGAACAGCCAAGTACTCTAAAATGCGGTCTTTTACGTCTTCTAAGCCATAGTGGTCTACATCGAGCGTTTTCTTTGCCACTGCGATATCAAGATGTTCCCTGGAAGAGCGATGCCACGGCAGTTCGATCAGCCAATCTAAATAGGTTCGTACGACAGTGGCCTCAGCCGACATGGAAGGCATCTTTATGAGGCGATTGAGCTCGTGAAGGGCCTTCTTTTCTATTTCCTTTGGCATCTTGCTCTTCAGGATTTTCTGTTTGAATTCCTCCGTTTCCGATGCGCCCTCGCCTTGGCCCAACTCCTCTTGGATGACTTTGAGTTGCTCCCTCAGGTAGTATTCTCGCTGGCTGTGTTCCATCTCCTGGCGCACGCGCTCGTTTATGCTGTGCTCTAACTCAAGGATCTCCACTTCGGAAATGAGAATTTTCAACAGCGACTCAAGCCTGTCCTTTGGGTCTGTTGTCTCCAATAGCCGTTGTTTTTCCTCTATCTTTACGAGCAAGTGTGATGCCACCAGATCGGCGAACGCCCCGGCGTCTTCGACGTCGGCCACCGACATAAGCGTACCGGCCGGCAGTTTGGGGTTGAGCGCAGCATACCTCTCGAACTGCTCCATTACATTTCGTCTCAGGGCTTCTACCTGTGGCCCCTCGATTCTTTCCGACGGCAGGACCTCCACCCATGCTTCCATCAATTCCCTGCCTATCGCAAATTCAAGGACTTTGGCGCGCTCAAGCCCCTCCACCAACACCTTCGTCGTGCCGTCGGGCAGGCGGACTGCCTGCAGCACAGCACAACAAACGCCCATCCCGTACAGATCCTCGGCAGTGGGCTCATCGATGTGCATATCTCTTTGAGTAACGATGAAAAGTTTTTTGTCCTGAAGTGTTGCCACCTCAATGGCTTTTAAAGATCGAGGGCGTCCGACGAAAAGAGACACGATCGCCCCGGGAAAAATCACTACATCTCTTACGGGAAGAATGGGGAGGCGAAGAGATGTCGGGGTTAAAATTGCCATCGTCTATGCTACCTCCTCGCCATCCCTTCGCTCTATCTTGGGCATGCCCTTGCCCTCTACGAACTCTTCGGTAAGGATCACCTTCGTCACGTCGCTACGAGATGGGAACTCATACATGAGATCTACCATTATAGATTCCATGATAGAGCGCAAACCCCTGGCGCCTGTCTTCCAGGCATTAGCTTTGTGGGCTACTGCCCAGAGTGCTTCGTCAGTCACCTCAAGTTCGATTCCTTCCATGGCGAAGAGCTTTTGGTACTGCCGTACCAAGGCGTCTTTCGGCTCAATGAGTATCTTGACCAGGGCTTCCTCATCGAGGCCGCTCAGTGGGGCGATTACGGGCAACCGTCCGATGAACTCTGGTATGAAGCCGTAGCGAACCAAGTCGCGAGGCTGAGCCTCTTTGAGGATCTCGTAAGGGTCTCTGCGCCTTGAGGCTATTATTTCTCCCTCAAACCCTATTACCTTCTTATTGATTCTCCTGGCGACTATATCTTCCAGGCCATCGAAAGCTCCACCGCATATAAAGAGGATGTTCGTCGTATTGACTTGGATAAACTCTTGGTATGGATGCTTCCTGCCTCCCTTGGGCGGAACATTTGCCACAGTCCCTTCCATCAAGCGCAAGAGAGCCTGCTGGACGCCTTCTCCAGAGACATCCCTGGTTATGGATGGGGACTCAGACTTGCGAGAAATCTTGTCGACCTCATCTAGATAGACTATGCCTCTTTCCGCCGCTTTTACATCGTAATCGGCAGCTTGCAACAAGCGCACGAGGATGTTCTCCACGTCTTCGCCTACATATCCTGCTTCGGTCAACGTCGTGGCGTCGGCCATCGCAAATGGGACGTTCAACACCTTTGCCAGACTTTGAGCGAGGAGAGTCTTACCGCATCCCGTGGGACCGATGAGCAGAATGTTGCTCTTCTGAAGTTCCACATCTTCGCTCGAATTGCAGTAGATTCGCTTATAGTGATTGTAAACGGCCACAGAAAGGATCCTCTTCGCTAATTCCTGACCGACGACATATTTGTCCAAAAATTCCTTGATCTCCATAGGTTTAGGGATCTCTGCAATCTCTTTTAGACCCTCATGGACATTTTTGCTTGAAGCATCCTCCTCGCTCAGGATGACGTTGCACAAGTGTACGCACTCATCACATATAGACACACCAGGGCCGGCGATGATCTTTTGCACCTCGTTCTGTCTCTTTCCACAGAAAGAGCAGCGCAAACCTTTGCGAGGGCTGCTCCCCTCTCCATTTTCAAAACCGAACATTTTTAAAACCCCCTTTGCGGGCGATCGCTCAATCATCAAAAGCAGTTCATGCTTTGTATTTATATTACCTCAAGAACGGCGAAAATGACACCTCGCGATGCAGGGCATCGCAACTGTTGCGATCGCATTTTTTCTCAGTGGATATTACTTATGGAGCAAATTGACAAGACCCATCGATATCCATGGAACATAGGTGAATAAAAGGACACATCCGATCATGACCAATAATATGTAAAGCAAATTCTTCGAGATTGACTCGATAGGTTCTCCAGAGATGGCCGAGGCGACGAAGAGGTTTATCCCGTAGGGCGGTGTGACGAACCCCACGGCGAGGTTCACCGTCATAAACAAGCCGAAGTGAACCGGATCGATTCCGATGCTATACCATTTTTTATCTTGGCCGGTGCTCTGATGTTGCAAGGTGGCATATCGAAACGCCTCGTAAACCTGGCAGAGAGCTTGGTCGGCTTCATAACCGGAGGTTTGGCCATGGTTACTGTGTTGGCCTGTATGTTTTTCGCCGCAATTTCGGGCTCAGGGCCGGCTACGGTTTCCGCTATTGGCTCCTTTATGATTCCTGCCATGAAAGAGAAGGGGTATGACGCTGGATTTGCCACCGCAATTTCTGCTGCGGCTGGAACGATAGGCGTCATCATACCTCCAAGTATTCCCCTTCGTGATATACATGGATGTAACCGGTAGGGCCATCTGGAGTATGCCGAGCTGCACCCCCCTCTGACATCTCTCGATCTCCTCCGAGCTGGGCGTTTGGATAAGGTTCGACCTTGATCCGACCATTTGAGCTCTTCTCTACATATTCCTGGAAGACCTCTCGCATCAAGACACAGTCGGGATGGCTGTCCGGTTGTATAGTGCCCACCTTGATGACATGATCTGCGCCCAAAGCCTGACCGCTTGTAATGATGAGGATGACGAAAAGGAAAATACCCACTCTTAATGATACCGCTGCTGACCGCCGCTTTGCCATATCTTCTTTCCTCTATAAAGATCAGCCTAAGCTTACAATATCATGCTTGCGCTTTATTCTACAAGAACAAAATGACAAAAGGGAAGCCATCATGTGTGCAAGGTGCCATTTGCGCTCAAATCGAAAAGGCCGAGGCACTGTTGTGCCCCAGCCTTTTCGATAGAGAAATAGCCCTTACAATCTCTTCGCTATCACTTTGTCCACTATGCCATACTGTTGGGCTTCCTCGGAGGACATAAAGAAATCGCGATCTGTGTCCTTTGCTACAACCTCTATAGGCTGGTTCGTGTGTTTGGCGAGTATCTCGTTGAGCCTATCTCGTATGCGCATGATCTCCCGCGCATGTATTTGGATATCTACGGCTTGTCCCTGCGCTCCACCTATAGGTTGATGTATCATGATCCGAGCGTCTGGCAGGGCGATGCGCTTGCCAGGTGCTCCGGCTGCCAAGAGCACTGCGGCCATGCTGGCTGCTTGCCCGACGCATATGGTCGAAACAGGGCACTTGATATATTGCATCGTATCGTAGATGGCCAACCCGGCAGTTACTAGGCCCCCAGGGCTGTTGATGTAAAGAAAGATATCCTTATCGGGGTCTTCGCTTTCGAGGAACAAAAGTTGTGCTATCACGAGGTTTGAAAGGTGGTCGTCTATCGGTTCGCCCACAAAGATTATCCTGTCCTTCAGTAGGCGACTATAGATGTCATACGCCCTTTCACCTCGTCCGGTTTGCTCTATAACCATCGGGATCAACATGGTTTCATTCACCTTCCTTAACTTGACCGATATTAACCGTTGTCTTCTCCAGAGAGCGCGTCGCTCTCTTCGGAAGAGACAGAAGCGGGGTTTTCCTTTGCTTCTTTTATGGTGACTTGGGACATCAAATAGTCCACCGCTTTCTCTAAGCGAATGTTGTCGATAACGTTTCTGAACAGTTCTTTGTCCCGCTCTATGCGAGAACGCAGCCGCTCAATTTTCTCTCCCTGCGACGAGGCGATCCGAGCTATCCATTCGTCAATATCGCCCGAAGAAACCTCCACGTCGGCAAGTTTAGCCAAAGCGTCTAAGACAAGCGCCTGTTTCAATGCTTTTTGCGCCCTTTCCCTTACCAAGCGTTCGTATTCTTCTACCGTTAAATTCTGCTCAGCTAAGTATGCTTCCAGTGACATGCTGCGTTTTTGCTCTATAGCTTCTATGTCTCTTTTTTTGAGCACTTCGGCTTCGCGATCTATCATAGAAGCTGGGATGTCGACGTTAGAAAGCTCTAACAGTTTCTCTAAGGCTTTGTTGCGGGCCTCCAGTTGGTTTCTGTTCTCCAGTTGCCTGGCTATTTTAACCCTAAGTGCTTTTCTAAGGCCTTCTATATCTTTTTCTTCTCCACCGGTCACTTGAGCTATGAACTCCTCGCTCAGCTCCGGAAGGATGGGCTCGATAATTTTTTTAATCTCAAAGTTGCAGTGAACAGTCTTGCCGGCGATGGTCGCGTCTGAATGCCCTTCTTCTACAATCAATTCTGCGACGGCGTGTGACCCTGCCTCTTTGGAAAGCAAAGCCTCTTTTATCTGCGGATGCAAATTGGGATGGCCCAGATTTAAGCTAACATCTTCTGCTTCCTCTAAAACGCGATCACCTTCCTCGTCTTGAATTGTTGTAGTGTAGTTAACCACCACCGTGTCGCCATCACGCGAGGGACGCCCTTCTACCGGAAGGAGCTGAATGTGAAGCCTACGCAGTTCCTCTATGGCCTCATCCACCATTTCGTCTGTCACTTGAGGCGGGTTAATTTCCACCTCGATGTCCTTCAGATCTGGGAGGACAGCCTCTGGACGTAGTTCGAGGGCAAATTCGAGATTTAAAGGCTCGCCTTCTTTTATTTCTTTCACGTTAACTGTCGGTTCTGTCGCAAGTTCGAGCTCGTAATCCTCCACTATTTGGCTCAATGCCTTTGGCACAATCCTGTCCAGCGCATCTTTGTATATGACTTCTTTACCGAGATAGAGCTCTAAAACTCTGCGGGGTATGTGCCCTTTGCGGAAACCCTTTATGTTTATGCTTTGAGACAGCCTTCGAATGCTTTCGTTCACAGCCTTAGAAAAATCCGACGCCTCAATCTCCACTTTTATGGAAACCGAGTCCTTCTCCTGTGATACAATTTCGGATCTCACAAAAATCAACCTCCATTTATGCCTGCGACATCATAGCCCATGCATCATAAACGCTTTATTTTACTACGCCAACGGTGATTTTACCATACCAACTGCAAATAACTTTACATAAGGCACGCCGAACGCAGTAAAAACGCCTCGACGTCATGCGTCGAGGCGAAAGTGGTGCGAGAGGGGGGACTCGAACCCCCACGGCCAAAACCACTGGATCCTAAGTCCAGCGTGTCTACCAGTTCCACCACTCTCGCACGCTTGAAATCCCATTGGTGGGCCGTACAGGAGTCGAACCTGTAACCCCAGGATTAAGAGTCCCGTGCTCTGCCAATTGAGCTAACGGCCCACATAACACCTCATCTGGCGCGCCCGGCAGGATTTGAACCCGCGACCAACGGATCCGAAGTCCGCCGCTCTGTCCACTGAGCTACGGGCGCACGCGAAGATTATCTCCGGCAGCAATAGGAAAGTTATCATAGCTCGATGGATTAGTCAACAGGCATCCGTCGAGTTTTGATGTAATATCTTCATAGTAGTTTCGTCGCAAAACCTGACGGTTCTTCCGGAAACTCTGTGGGTTTCCTTTGTGAATTGTCCTGGTTTTTGGGAGATGCCACGAGGTTAGAAAACACGGAACTCCTTACAGTGTATAGGTTTGTCGTCATTTTGGGGTGGACGAGGGGACTTGAACCCCCAGCCCCTGGAGCCACAGTCCAGTGCTCTGACCAGTTGAGCTACGTCCACCATGTTCGTTCGCCGGAACACCCGGTCTGCACAAACACACTTTTACCAAGACGCCTTGCCGCAGTACCCATTTGTATATTTCCATCGCCGGATATATTCCCTACGCAAATATGCTACACGCTCTTCCGAGAAAGGTCAAGAAGGTCATTGCGACGATTGTCACAGGAATGGCGGTCGGTCTGATGTCAGGCGAATACCTGCGTTTTAGACTTTTTCTTCAGGGGCTCTTAATGCGCGAGATATAGCATAGCGCAATAGGTGTACTGGGGCGATTGACAAGCCGTTTGCTGCTAACGGCGCCTTTTTGACGACGATACGTCAGATGGATACCAGATCTCGCCATATACTTGCTCGATGTGTCTATCAAGTACTGTGAAGAAAAAGGCGCCGACATTTTCGCGGTTCAAACTTTGGTGTCGAAAATTGATATACGAATTGGCGCGTTTATTCGCTCTGGAAGAGCTGCCCCCAGCACTGTCTCGTTTCGACTACAGCTGTAAGCCGAATCGCTCACAGGGGCGAATCGGATTGAGTAAATTCAAAACCGCTATCTTTTAAAAATACATTGGATTGTTCTATAATAGGTTTAAAAGAAGATAGACTTTCACAAGCTTTGAGACAACGCTGATTTGTGTAGGTTTTGCTTTAAGGAGGCGAAAATGAGAAGCAGTGGGTCAATCTTAAAAGGCATTCTGCAACAAGTGATGGTAACTGCAAAACAGCTGGGATGCGATGACCTGCGAGGAAATGGGAGTCGAGGAGCTGCTGATGACATTCGATAGTCCAACCTTTGTCCTTCGGTAAAAAGATTTTTAGATGGTTCTAATTCTTGGCTCGCGACTTTTGAGGCGTACTTATTTGAGTTGGTACCTAAATAGCGAAGGTAATCGTCACCCCCATGCTTGACATAGGAGCAGTATATAAAAACAGAGATGGAGGCGCACGAAGCCATCCGCACATTTGCTAAGATTTTTGCCAGGGCAGTTGGGATCTTTGCCGATGAACTCCTTGTAAAGGCAGACGAGTTCATAAAGACATGTTCTCGTCTATTTAGTTTAAAAAAGATAACTAAGGAGGCGAATTGATGTGAGTGTAAACTGGGAACTTAAAAATTGGAAGAACGTGAAGATTTACGATCTCTCCATCCCGATTAGCCATTTAACCCCGCCATGGCCCACTTATGAACCGCTCCAGATCAAGTTCTTCAAGCGCTTGGCGCCAAATGGCGCAAATGGGCAACTTTTGATACATTCAAACCACGTGGGCACCCATCTGGACGGCCCGCTGCACTTCTGCACCCACGGCAAAGACATTGCAAGCCTCGAACTGAAAGACTTTCTTGTAGGGCCAGGAGTTGTAGTAGACATCAGCGACATCGCCGAGGATTTCGGGATCTATACCAGCAAAGATATTGAGGAACGGGCAGAAGTTCATGACGGAGATATCCTCATCATCAACACAGGTTACCATCGTTATGGCTGGGACCAACCAGAGGCCGACGAAGTCCGTTACATGGTTATGCACCCAGGCCCTACTAAGGAGTTCGCTCAGTGGTGCAAAAAGAGAAAGATTAAGTGGATCGGCGTCGATTGCGGTTCAGCGGACCATCCGATGAACACTAAAATCCGCGAGTGGATGCCCCACTATGCCAAACTGGCCGATGAGCATCTTAAAAATAAATACGGCAAAGGGCTCGATGACTTCTTCCCACCGGAGGACTACCAGCTTATGCATGTCGATCTTTTCCCCGATGACATCATACATGCAGAATGTGTTGGTGGAGATATAGACCTGCTCTCGGGCAAGCGTGCTACTATCGGATGCTTTCCTTGGAGGTTTGAAGGCGGAGAATCTTGCATTAGCCGGATAGTGGCATTTGTGGAGGAATAACACTTCTTCAAAGGGGGTCTTATCGGCCCCCTAAATTCCGTATTGGCGCGCCCGGCGGGACTCGAACCCACAACCTACGGATTAGAAGTCCGTTGCTCTATCCCGTTGAGCTACGGGCGCAGGAAAATGGAGCGGGAAACGGGATTCGAACCCGCGACCTACGGCTTGGAAGGCCGTCGCTCTAACCAGCTGAGCTATTCCCGCCTCTCTGTACTACCAAACTTACAAGTGGTCGGGGCGAAAGGATTTGAACCTTCGACCCCCTGCTCCCAAAGCAGGTGCGCTAAACCAGACTGCGCTACGCCCCGACTTTTGCCTTTGGTGGAGCTGGGGGGACTCGAACCCCCGACCTTTTCCGTGCGAAGGAAACGCGCTCCCTCTGCGCTACAGCCCCATATGCTTTCGCGCAATCATTGTATTTGCAGGTCCTGACTTTGTCAAGGTGACGGAGGCTCTATAATCTTTAGTGTGGAATTTGGCTTTGAAAATATAATGGTGGTAAGAACCAACCAAACCCATGAAGAAAGGAGGCTCTTACC
>LDZS01003201.1_pt1 | contig 21761 bp, 21 predicted proteins | sample 615471 | NCBI WGS metagenome assembly LDZS01 (sample SAMN03408295, study PRJNA278302) | terrestrial metagenome | isolation source: oil reservoir sample K3 | place: USA: Alaska, North Slope, Kuparuk formation | collected 2013
GCATGGGCGAGCTTAAGGCGGATATCTTTGAGCTTAGACGAGGCGTGATCGTAGAGCCTGCCGTCATCAGAGAGGACGGACAGCGACTCGGCCTCCGCACTGAAATCCCTGGCGCTCCTCAGCAGATTGGCCAACTCGGCATATCCTTCCTCTCTGAGGGTGGGTACTATTTCGCGCATAGCCAACGCCAGCCTTATGATTTTCTTGAAGAGGAGGAGTTCCTCCCCAGAGAGGATCCCAGTCGCTTTCGCTCCTTCGATGAGAGGCCTTATGCTGGATATCCCATCGGACCATGGAAGATCGCCGTAGATTTGCGTGTAGCGCTGATATTGCAGTAAGACTGCCTGACGAAAGGAAAGCTCTTTGAGGTTAGACGCCGGTTCGAGCCCTCTAAACGCATTCACGCCCAGTTCGCTCCTGCAATTTCGCCAGATGAGCGAAAGGACTTTTTCGATCTCCAAGCAATTCTTGGCCCTGGACGAGATGATCATTACGCTATATATCTCCGTCGCGGAAGAGGTCTCTTCCTCCAGGGATTGCGAGCATCTGGTCGATTTTTACGATACCGTTTTCGACGAGCCAAGCGCTCACATAGGGCCAGGCTTTAGCGGTGAGGACCATTGTGCGGCTCTCATATAGCCAGTTTGGCGGCACGACGGGAACGAGCGATGCTGCCACGGCGTAAAAGATGAGGCATACCAAAAAGGTCTTGCCCAGGCCAACCGCAGCGCCGAGGATGTAGTCCAGGCCGGAGAGCCTGGCGAGCCTCAAAAAACCCCTTATAACTCTGGCAGCCAATGCCACGAGGAGGTTGATGACCACAAATATCGCCACCAACGACACGACAAATCTCACTCCCTCGCTCCACGCGAAAAAGCGAGAGAGCTCTTTCCCCAGAGCAGGAGCATAGCGCCATGCCAAAACGAAGCCCCCGACATGTCCAAAGAGCGTGAGCACTTCGATGACAAAGCCTCTCGAAATCCCTTTTATCACAAAGATGAGAAGTAAAAATAGCGCAGCTATGTCGATAATCATTGGGATGCTCAAACCCTATTTCGGCCCTCCCCAATGAGGCTCTCTAACTTCGAGGCGATGTCATCCAAGAAAAAGGCCAGACGGAGGCTGGTTAAAACCAACAACTCTTCTTGGTCGCGATTATTGCCGCTCTCCTCTATGACGCGGTGCAACAAGGCCACGATGCGGTCAAGCTGCTCGGGCTCGAGGGCGGTGCGCACATTATAAGAGCGTTTTCCTAACTTTATCCTCACGCTCCGCTTTTCCACCGTAAGCGTCGCTCCACCTGAATCAGCGATCAGAGTCGACATCAACGCCCGCCTCGGAGAGAGAAAGAGAGGTGAGCTTATTCAGGAGCTCGCTCAATTTTTGATTCATCTGGGAGCGCTCCTCCCTCAATGTCGCCACCTCGCGCTCCAAGTCCTCTGTAGCCTGTTGACGCTCTCTCCTCAAGCGCATGACCTCGGCTTCCTTCTCCTGAAGCTGGACCTTAAGCCTCTCCACCTCCTTTTGACATTCCTCTCTTTCTTTCTGAAGAAGGCGGTACTTCTCCACTGTGGTCGTAACTATCTGTTCGATCCGCTCCAAGGCTTCGTTCATCTGCTCACCCTCCCCTTCTTAAAAGCTATCTTACAATATAGCCTTCCCTTGACAAGGCTGCTCTGAGGTTTCTATGGTGCTCCTCGACCTCCTCATCGCTGAGCGTCCGCTCTGGGCTCCTGTATTCCAACGAGAAAGCCAGGCTCCTCTGCCCTTCTGGTATTCCCTGGCCCTCGTATACGTCAAAGAGGCGAATGGAACACACGAGTGGAGAGGCGAGTCTCTTGATATCCCCAAGCACAGAATCGGCGCTCTTTCCTTTTGGAACGATGATGGCCACATCTCGCATCACAGGTGGAAAGCGATCGCCCAAAGCATAGCGCGGGAAGAACTCCCGCGTCAACGGAGACAAGTCGAACTCAAAGGCATAAACGCTCGCTCCCAACTCGAGCTCTCTCTCTATGGACGGCTTTATGCGCGCCAGATAGCCTATTCTCTTTCCTTCGCATAAGATGTGCGCGGACTGCCCTTTGTGAGCGAAGGTCTCTTCACCTGGGACAAAAGAGAGTTTGAGGCCGCTCGCCGCAGCAAATGCCTCTACATCGGCCTTCACTGAGAGGAGGTCGTCCAAAAGCTCAGGATAAAGGATGCGCGCTTCCTTTCCGGTGAAGACGACGCCACCGATGTGGTCCTCCTCAAGGACGCCGTTTTCTTCAGCGCAAAACACGCGCCCCATCTCGAAGATCCTGATGGGCGCGCGCCATCCGTTCCTCACGTTGTCGCATGCCGCTTTCAGAAGCCCAGGCAATAGACTGGTCCGCAACGTTGCCTGATCCTTGCTCAACGGATTTAGCAAGGACACGGCAGAAGACCTCGGGTCATCCGGTTTAAAGCGAAGCAGGGGCACAAAATCAGGCGATATGAAACTGTAAGTTACGACTTCCGCGTAACCGCGCGCCATCCCTATCTCCCTGAGGCGTGCCTGGACTTTCACCTCTGTCCCTTTTTCGCCAGGTTTGCGAAGGAAGGGCGGCAGTCGAGACGGGATCGAATCGTATCCCTTTATCCTCGCCACCTCTTCGATTAAATCCTCTTCGATGGAGACGTCGAGACGGTATGTCGGCACGAGAAACGCCGTTCTGTCTTTCTCCCTCACCACCTCTTCAAATCCGAGGCGGGCCAGGATCTTAGAGGCCTCATCCATGTCGCCCGATAAGAGATATTTTTTCAGAGATGTCCCGCGAAGCGAAACGATCCGAGAGCCTCGCGAGCCGCGCGCCTCCGATTTGACGATCGGATGCGGCACAGCGGCACCCCACTCCCTCAATAGCTGCAATACGTATTCCAGCGCAGGCCTGGCGCCTGCCGGATCCACACCCCTCGCAAAACGATAGGCAGCTTCGCTCGCTATTCCAAGCCGCCTGGATGTGGCGCTGATCATTATGGGATCGAATATTGCCGACTCCACCACGATCCTCCGAGTGCTCTCGGTGACCTCCGTATTGGCGCCGCCCATGACGCCGGCTATACCGACAGCAGCGCCGCCGCTCGTTATGAGCAGATCGGAGGACGTTAAAACGCGCTCCCTGCCGTCGAGCGTCATGAATCGCTCTCCATCTTTGGCGGTTCGCACTGTGATCTCGGGAGATGGCAAACGGTCGTAGTCAAAGGCGTGAAGGGGCTGCCCTAAAAGGAGCATCGCCAGGTTAGTGGCGTCCACGACGTTGTTTATGGGGCGCATGCCCGACAGAGCCAATTTAACCTTTACGTTCATGGGCGAAGGCGCGATGTTTACGTCCGTGGCCAGGCCCAAAAGATATAGCAAGCACCCATCGTGCAGTAACTTTATCCCTTCGAAAGGAAGGGGCCATTCTCCCTCGTCGCCCAAACGTTGGATTTTAAGCTCTCTTAATCTGGCCTCCGGGATGATGGCACAGCACTCCCTCGCCACGCCGAGGACGCTCAACAAATCGCCCCTGTTGGGGGTTATCGAAAGCTCCATTACGACGTCATCGAGGCCGAGCCAGGAACGGACGTCCTCTCCGATAGGGGCATCGGGTGGCAGGATCAGTATTCCCTCTTCCTCCTGGATGGAAGGCAGGCCGATCTCCTCAGCGGAAAGCATCATGCCTTCGCTGCTCGCCCCATCGAAGTCGCGCACGCCCAAAACTGTGCCGTCGGCCAAAACGGCCCCCGGCGGCCCATAGGGCACCTTGTCGCCCTTTTTGACGTTTGTAGCGGCAGTTATGCATCGCGCGCTCCCTTTCCCCCACTCCACTTCGGCCACCTTCAAGTGCGACACACCGGAGTGGGGAGCGACCTCCCTGACAGAGGCTATGACCGCCCCGACCAGGTTGGGAGCCACTCCTTCGATCGATTCCACCTCGGTCCCGGCGGCGGTCAACTTCTCAGCCAAGGTAAATACATCGACGGGCAAAAATGCGATCTCCTGGAGCCATTTCCACGATAACTTCAACTAAAGCCACCCTCCCTGCAAAAAAGCCAAATCTCCCGTAAAGAGGACGCGCAAGTCATTCAAGCCATATTTGAGCATGGCGATCCTGTCGAGTCCTATTCCCCAGGCAAAACCATTGTAGCGCTCAGGATCTATATTGCCGGCGCGCAATACGTTTGGATGAACCATTCCCTCCCCGGCGATCTCGAGCCACCCAGTGCCTTTGCAAACGCGGCAGTTGGGGTCTTTGCCGGAGCAAACTATACACTCCACATCGGTCTCCATAGACGGCTCTGTGAAGGGAAAGTAACTGGCGCGGAACCGCGTCTTTACGGGCCTTCCAAAGACCAATTTGGCGAACTGCTCCAAGCACCCCTTCAAATCCGCCACGGAGACATCTTCGTCCACCAAAAGCCCCTCCAACTGATGAAACATAGGAGAATGCGTCGGATCACTGTCTCGCCTGTACACTCTTCCAGGGCAAACCACGCGCAACGGCGCACCATAACGCAGCATGGACCTTACCTGAACGGGAGACGTGTGGGTGCGAAGGAGCAGCCCGCCATCGACGTAAAACGTATCCTGCATATCCCTGGCCGGGTGATGCGGGGGGATGTTAAGGGCCTCGAAGTTGTGAAAATCGTCTTCGACCTCTGGCCCCAACGCCACCGAAAAGCCCATTCCCAAAAATATCTCTATCACGTCATGCATCACTTGAATCACGGGATGAAAGCGCCCCCAAGGCCTCCCTCTGCCGGGCAGCGTCACGTCGAGCCACTGTTTCTCCTCCAGTTCCTCTTCTTCGAGGAAGAGAATCTCATCCCTGCGCCTCTTTATGGCCTCTTCGAGCTCCTCCCGTAGCGCGTTCACGGCTCGTCCCGCTTCCGGTCTCTCCTGCGGGGGTAGAGAACCGACCGTTTTGAGCAAGCCGGTCAAGGCGCCCTTGCGGCCCAAATAAGAAATTTGCAAATCGCGTAGATCCTCACTGCTGGAAGTTGCGTTCAGCTTAAAATAAAACTCTTCCCTCAGCCTTTTCGTTTCTTCGACAAGATCGGCCACTCATGAGTCCTCCTTCTCCTTTTCATATCTTCTCATTAGCTTCTTTATATCATCACGACTCCCAGCAATTGTAAGCCTATCTTCCTTTTCAATGACAGAGTCGGCCTTCGGTAGGAACTTTTCTCCGCCCCTTTCCACCAACACCACTACAGCACCGTATCTGTCGTTAAATTGAAGGTCCGCCAGGCTTTTGCCTACCATATTTTCCGTGGGCCTTATTTCACCTATCAAGATATCGCTCCTCGGCAACTGCGAGAAGCCTTGAAGCCAAGGGTTCACCACGAGATCTGCCACATGCCACCCCATATCCCTCTCCGGGAAAATGACCTTGTGAGCGCCGACTCGAGCCAATATCCTGGCATGAAGGGGGTTTTGCGCCCTCGATATGATCTGCGGAATGTCAAATTCTTTCAAAATCGCCGTGGTCAATATGTTCGATTCCACATCCTCCCCGATGGCCACAACTGCGACATCCATTTCCTTGGCGCCGATTTTTGTGAGCGCCTCTTTGTCCGTAGAGTCCAATTGAGCGGCAAGATCCACCACATCAGCCATCGCCTCAACTTTCTCTTTATCCCTATCTACCGCTACGACCGTCACTTTGTGGACCTTAAGCCTCTCGCACAAGGCGCTGCCAAACCTTCCGAGTCCTATCACTATGACGGATTTGGCGTCATTCAAGGGCGACCCTCCTTTTTAAACCCACTTTAACCCACTATGAAAGTGGCTTCAGGGTAAGACACATTGCCTTCATGATCTTTTTTTAGCAAGCTATACATAAATGTCAGCAAACCCACCCTCCCCCAAAACATGAGCGCGACCAAGATCAACTTTCCTGCCGGCGAAAGATCTCCGGTTATCCCCATAGACAATCCTACAGTGCCGAGCGCAGAAACCACCTCGAAGACGAGGCAACGAAAGGGAAACGGCTCGATCAAAAGGAGGATAAAAGAACTAAAAAAGAGGGTAAGCAAATATATGAGCACCATGGAAATGGAGCGAATTAGCACCGTATGAGATATAGCGCGCCCCCACAGAACAGCGTCCTCCCTTCCCCTCAAATGGCTCCACATCGTCGCGAACAACACACCTATCGTTGTGACCTTCACACCGCCTCCGGTGGAACCGGACGAAGCTCCCACGATCATCAACAAAATCGTCAAAAGGATGCTCGCCGATGAAAGGGCATTTACATTTATCGTATCGAAACCGGCGGTCCTCGGAGTGACCGCACAAAACAGAGCGTTCCAGACTTTAAGGCCAGGGCTTAAGCCTTTAAGAGCATTATTCCACTCTGTGACGGAAAACAAAAGGCCGCCCGAGGCAATGAGGACGAGCGTGACCAACACTACCAATTTCGAATAAGGGGAGAGTTTTCGCCTGGTGCGCAAACTTGAGGCCACTTCCGCATAAAAGGGAAACCCCAAACCGCCGGCTACAATCAAAGCCATGATGATGCCCGGAACTGCCCATGTGGCAGCAAAGGACTCCAAGTTGTCCGAAAATAGCGAAAAGCCGGCGTTGCAGAAAGCGCTTATAGTGTGGAACACGGCGAGGTGCGCAGCCCGCAAAGGGCGGTCGCTCTGCAAAAAGGCAAAGAAGAGAAAAAGCACGCCGAGCGCTTCCGCAAAAACGGTCAGCTTTAAGACTTGGATGAGCAGGCGCACGGCCCCAGAAGGGGTCTCCATGCCAAGTCCACCCTTCATCAACATCCTCTGGCGCAACCCTATGCGCTGCCCGGCGAGCAAGGGCAACGCAGTGGTGAACGTCATCACGCCGATTCCGCCCAATTGTATCAGAAGGAGGACGATCCACTGCGATATGAAAGACAAATCACGCCCAGTATCGACGACGATCAGACCGGTAACGCACGTAGCCGAGGTGGCGGTAAATAAGGCATCGACAAACGACAATGGCTTAAAACTCGCGTTAGCCACCCATATGCAAAGGGCTCCTGACGCTATGAGCGCGAGGAACCCTCCGACTATCGTCCTCTCCGGCTTGTGAGAGCTATACAGCTTGACAGCTATTGACGCAGCGCCTCCTTGGCTGTATCTACAAGCCTGGCAAATGCTTGCATGTCGCTTACAGCTAACTCCGCCAGTATCTTGCGGTTCACCACCACGTTTGCTTTCCTAAGGCCGTTTATGAGGCTGCTGTAACTGATTCCGTTTATCCGAGCCGCCGCGTTTATCCGCGTTATCCAGAGCCTGCGGAACTCTCGCTTTTTGGCCTTGCGATCCCGATATGCGTTGGTCAGAGAGCGCAAGTATGCCTCTTTCGCTCTCCTATATACGTTCTTTTTACGGCCGTAATAACCCTTTGTTATATTAAACAACTTTTTTCGCTTGCTGTCGCTGGCACTTCCGCCTTTAACCCGCGGCATTGAACTTCACCTCTTCATATTGTAAATTGCTAAGCATAGGGCAACAAACTCTTAACGCGCTTGGCCATGGTAGGGTTGAGGCACCCCTTTTTCCTGAGGCGGCGTATGCGAGTCTGCGGTTTGCCGCTCAACAAGTGACTGCGACCGCTCTTCTTGTAAACCACTTTACCGGTGGCAGTCGTTTTAAATCGCTTCTTCGTTCCCGAATGAGTCTTAAGCTTCGGCATTTCGTCATCCTCCCAAGATGTGCAACATCATTCCAAAGCCTCTTCTTTAGCTTTTGGGGCCTCTTCCCTTTTTTCCTTGCCCTTCTGCGGAAGAGGCATTAACGTCATCCGCATATAGCGCCCTTCCATAATAGGTCCGGCGTCCATGCGCCCGATGTCGCTACAATCGCGCGCCACGCGCTCCAATAGCTCTCTGCCCTTGTCCAGGAAAGACATCTCTCTGCCCCTGAAAAAGACCGAAACTCTGACCCGATGGCCATCGGCCAAGAATTCCCTTATCTTGCGAGTTTTGAAATTGTAGTCATGCTCGTCGATCTTGGGGCGCATCTTCATCTCTTTCAGACTTTGAACCTTCTGTTTCTTGCGGGCTTCTTTGTCCCTCTTCTGAAGCTTGTATTTATACTTGCCATAGTCCATGATGCGGCAGACAGGTGGATCGGCAAGCGGGGCCACCTCGACCAAATCAAGCCCTCTTTCTTCTGCAATGCGAAGCGCCTCCGGGACGGTCATTACGCCCAGTTTTTTGCCCTCATCGTCTATGACCAAAACCTGAGCGGCCCATATCTCCCTGTTGACGCGGGGCTCCTCCGTACTCGTAGTTATAGATGTTCACCTCCATAATATAACCCAAACTGCCTTCAGCCCCGGCAGCTCTCTCGCCGCTTGAGGCCACTCTCAAAACGACTAAAACTATAAAGCATGCACGGCGTCTTTGCAACCCCAGACGATAAAGAGCCGACGATAAATGAGGACGAAAGACGCTAAAATGGGTTAAACTCCTGATTTAACAGGTCTTCTAACCCTTCGAGGCTCATCTCGCCAAGATCGCCCTTAGCTCGCTCCCTCACCGAAACCTTACGGTCTTCTGCCTCTTTCGCGCCTACCACCAGCATATATGGCACCTTCTGAAGCTGGGCATCGCGGATCTTCCTCGAGAGTTTTTCTTCCCTCAGATCCACCTCCGTTCGCACACCCCAATCCTTTAATACAGCTTCCACATCGCGCGCATAGGGCAAAAAGTCGTCCTTCACCGGGAGGATGCGAACCTGCACGGGAGCGAGCCAGTAGGGGAAGGCCCCCGCGTAGTGCTCTATGAGGATGCCCAAAAAGCGCTCGATGCTGCCCAAGACGGTGCGGTGCAGCATGACAGGACGGCGATGGCTTCCGTCCGCCGCCACATAGGTGACGTCGAACTTCTCGGGCATCTGAAAGTCGAGTTGAATCGTGCCGCACTGCCAGCTCCGCCCTATACAATCCTCAAGGTGAAAGTCTATCTTTGGCCCGTAAAAGGCGCCGTCGCCTGGATTCAGCTTATACGGCGTGCCCGATTCGTCAAGGGCCTCCTTGAGGGCCGATTCGGCCATCTCCCACTGTGACAACTCGCCCATCGCGTTTTCCGGCCTCGTGGAGAGCTCAACGCGATACGGAAACCCGAAGACATCGCCATATATATGGTGCATCAGATCCATTATTCCCAATATCTCGTCTTTGATCTGATCCTCAGTCACGTAGAGGTGCGCATCGTCCTGGGTGAAGCAGCGCACACGCATGAGACCGTGCAAGACGCCGGAGCGCTCATGGCGATGAACCGTGCCGAGCTCTGCCATCCTCAAAGGCAGGTCGCGGTAGCTCCTCAGTTGGCTCTTGTAAATGAGGATGCTCCCGGGGCAGTTCATAGGCTTTATGGCGAAAGGACGGCCATCGATCTCGGTAAAATACATGTTCTCCCTGTAGTGATCCCAATGACCTGAACGGATCCATAGGCTCTGCTCCAGTATCAGCGGAGTGCGCACCTCCATATACCCACGCTTGACGTGCTCCTTTCGCCAAAAGTCGAGCAGCACGTTTACGATCGTCATACCCTTCGGATGGAAGAATGGGAAACCCGGACCCTCCGGTTGAATGCTGAACAGGTCCAACTCCCTCCCCAACTTCCTGTGGTCGCGCCTTTTGGCCTCTTCGAGCCTGTCGAGGTAGCTTCTGAGCGATTCGGCCGTGGGAAAGGCAGTGCCGTAGACGCGGACGAGCATCGGGTTGCGCTCATCCCCCCGCCAATATGCCCCTGCCAGCGAGAGCAATTTGAAATGACGGATATACGACGTGTTAGGCACATGAGGCCCTCTGCAGAGGTCTATAAACTCTCCCTGCCTGTAAAGGGAGATGAAGGGGTCTTCTATCTCCTCGATCAGTTCGAGCTTGTAAGTTTCCCCTCTCTCCTTGAAGATCGAGATGACCTCATCTCTGGGCAGCTCAAGTCTCTCGACAGGAAGCGCCTCCTTGACGATGCGCCCCATCTCTCCCTCTATCTTTTGCAGGTCATCCTCCGTCAGGCTCTGAGGCGGATCCACATCGTAATAGAAGCCATCTTCCACAGCCGGGCCTATGCCGAGCTTTGTCCCCGGGTAAAGCCGCTTTATGGCTTGAGCCATCAAGTGAGATGCCGAGTGACGCAATATGTCAAGCCCTTCTTCAGTCGAGGCGAGTATAGGCTCCACGACGGCACCATCCGGAACAAAAGCGTTTAAATCTACAGGTATGCCGTTCACCTTGGCCGCTATGGCGCCCTCTTCCTCGCCCCAGAGGCGAAGCACATCTTGTGCCCTTGCGGCTTCTGCTTCGGCAGTTTCACCAGAAGATCTTCTATAGACAGGCATTTCATCTCCTCCTCGCAAAAAGCTAAAACCAGTTCAATTTCATTATAACGTATGCCGAGGTACACTTTTAAAAACTACCGCTTGATGGCAGCGCCGCCTAAATAGGCAGCCCTGAGATGCGGATCGCTTGCGAGCTCCTTCGCCTTGCCCTCAGCGTGCACTTTGCCAGTTTCAAGGATATAGCCATAACTCGCCACGTTCAAGCTTTTTCTGGCGTTTTGCTCCACCAGCAGTATAGAAACCCCTCTTTCTCGGTGAATTTGCTCAATCACTTTAAAGATTTCCTGTACCAAAAGCGGCGCCAACCCCAAAGACGGTTCGTCCAAGAGCATAACTTGCGGACGAGATACGAGAGCACGACCGATGGCCAGCATCTGCTGTTCTCCTCCGGAGAGGGTGCCGGCGAGTTGCCTTTTCCTCTCTTCGAGTATCGGAAAAAGTTCATATACCCGGCGCATCTCCCGCTCGGCATCTTGGGGGGTCATCTTATCCCTGACGCCGTAGTTCCCCAACTGCAAATTTTCCTCCACCGTAAGCGTGGAGAAGATCCTCCTGCCTTCCGGCACATGGGCCAAGCCCAAGGATGGAAGTCGAAACGGAGGGTATTTTCTCATATCTTCGCCCCTGAACTTGATAACGCCGCTTGTCAATGGCAAAATGCGAGAGATGGCTTTTAGGAGGGTCGTCTTGCCGGCCCCGTTTGCCCCCAAGACAGCCACTATATCTCCCTCTTCCAACGAGAGAGATACGCCCTTTAAAGCTTCTACAGCTCCATAGCTAACTCGCACATCCTCAGCAACTAAAATCGGCGGCATTATTCATCCTTGCCTAAATAAGCTTCTATCACCCGGGGATTATTGTATATCTCCCGCGGCAATCCTTCGGCGATCTTCACTCCCATATCCATCACCACTACCTTGTCAGAAATGCCCATCACCACGTTCATATCGTGCTCTATCAATAAAAGGGTCAGCCCCTCATCTTTTGTCAGTTTCTTTAGAAAATCCATCAGTTCCTCAGTTTCTTTATCGTTGAGTCCGGATGACGGCTCATCGAGTATCAAAAGCAGCGGATCGGATGCCAACGCTCGCGCTATCTCGAGCCATTTCTGCTTGCCGTAAGGAAGGCTTTTGGCCAGATCACCGCGATGAGGCCAAAGTCCCACCTGGTTCAGGCGATAGGCAGCTTTTTTCAGCAGCTCTGCTTCCTCCTGACGCTCTTCAGAGGTGCGCCAGAGGGAAGACCATACACCGCTCTTTCCGCAGCAGTGAGAACCGGCCATGGCGTTTTCCATGCACGTAAGATTTGGGAATAGACGAATATTTTGGAACGTTCGAGCTATGCCGAGGTTCGTTATGGAATGCGGCTTGAGGCCGGTGATGTCTTCCCCCAAGAAGAGGATCCTGCCTTTCGTGGGTTTGTGAACGCCTGTCACCGTGTTGAACACGGTTGTTTTGCCCGCCCCATTCGGGCCTATGAGGCTGGTCGTCTCTTTTCTCTTTACGGTCATATGAAAATCGCGAACTGCCACCAGGCCGCCGAAGCGCATCGTAAGATTTTCTACCCGAAGAACCTCGTCGCCCTCCGCCGGGCTGTGCTCATTCCAACGCGGTTTAAGCTCCAGCGAGGGCCCACTTCGCCCTGCGTCCACGGCCGCTGCGCCTATACCCAAAAAAGAAGGGCCAAACTCCGCGCCCTCCCTCTTCCTGGGCCATATACCGCCAGGACGAAGGATCATCATGGCCACCAAGGCGGCACCGAAGAAGAGCATCCTAAAATTGGCCACCGCCCTGAATATCTCCGGAAATACGCTCACGATGCCTGCACCTGCTATCGTGCCGGGGATGGAGCCCAACCCGCCTAACAGGACTATACAAAACAACAAAGACGACTCCATAAACGTAAAGCTTTCGGGGGAGACCACCATGATCTTGCTGGCGTAGATATTTCCGGCTACACCGGCGAGGGCAGCGCCGAGGACAAAGGCTAAAAGCTTATAGTGGCGCACGTCTATTCCGGAGCTCTCGGCAGCGATCTCGTCCTCCCTTACGCAGTTCCAGGCCCTGCCCAAGCGCGAACTCTGAAGGCGAACGAGCGCCGCGATGGAGATGGCTATGACGATCCAGACGTAGAAATAGTAACCCCTTGGCGAACTGATAACGAAAGGACCCAAAGCCGGCATGCTCACGCCCGTTATACCGTTTGGGCCGCCCGTTATTTCAAAGGGGTTATTGATCAAGGCCAATCTGACGATCTCCCCTATGCCGATCGTCACGACACAAAGATAATCGCCACGCAGGTGGATGATAGGCGAGACCACAAGATATGCAAAAATTGCGGAAGCTAACGCGCTCACCGGGATGAGATATATCACGGGAATGCCGAAGCGAACGTTCAAAATCGCCGTTGCATAAGCGCCAACGGCGTAAAACGCGGCATGTCCCAGGTCAAACAGCCCCACTTCGCCCAAGACTAAGTTGAGACTCAAGCCCAGCAGCGCATAAATGCCGAAGAAAAAGGCCACATCTATCAAATAGGCGCTCACCAAAAAAGGATAGAGCAGAAAAAATACCACAGCAGCCACAAGGAGGGCTTTCTTCATCGACAACTACACCTTTTCGGCAATCCGCTCGCCCACCAGTCCGGTCGGACGGACGATGAGAACCAGGATCAGGACGAGAAAGGTAAAGACGTCTTTCCACGCGCTTGAGATGTAAGCGGCCCCCAGCATCTCCAGGATGCCCAAGAGCAGGCCGCCAACCATGGCGGCAGGGATATTCCCTATGCCGCCCAAGATGGTGGCGGTAAAGGCTTTGAGCCCGTAATTCCATCCCATGGCAAAAGAGATCTGGCGATAGTACATGCCGTTCATAATCCCCGCTATGCCTCCCAACGCTGGTCCCAAGAAAAATATGAACCGAATCACCACGTCGACATCTACTCCGAGCATCGTGGCCATCTCTCGATCCAGGGCCGTCGCGCGGATCGCAGCCCCGAATCTGGTCTTCTGCACGATGTAATATAACATCGCCATAAGAAAAAGAGAAAATAGCAAAATGAAAGATTGCATGGCCGTGACGCGCAATCCCATTATATTCCATGACACGGAAGGCACGACGGTCGCAGGGTAAGCTTGATAACGAGGCCCCCATATGGCCATGATGGCGTTCTCGAGGAATATGGAAACGCCGAGCGCAGAAACCACAAGAGGAAGCCGCCCGGCTGCTGTAACAGGCCTGTATGCAATCCTCTCCATGGCCAAGCCGGCGGCTCCCACCAAAAGAAACGCGCACGCCATGGCGATGGCCATGCCGGCCCAAACGCCGAAGGTACGCGTTATGATACACGAACCGTAGACAAGAACCGCATACCCAACGTAGCTTCCCAAGGCAAAGAGATCCCCATGGGCGAAATTTATGAGCTTCATCACGCCGTAGACCATCGAATACCCTAAAGCTACAAGGGCATAAAACGAACCTATGGTAAGCCCGTTAACGAGCTGCTCTAAAAATACGCCCACGGGGATTTGTCCTTCGCTTATCCTTATTTTCCCTAAGGCTTATAAAGCACTATATTGCCTTCGCCGTCGACGACGTACATCTTATAGGGGACTCCCTTCCTGTCACCCCGCTCGGTGAAGGCTATCGCTCCCGTCACACCGGTGCACCCCTCCATTTGATTGCGCAAGACAGAGGCGATCGCATCGGAATCGGTGGAACCCGCTTTGTCGATGGCCCATGCAAGCGCAAAGGCCGCATCAGCGGCATATACCGGCCAGGGGCTCGAAGGGATATCTCTATAGTTAGAACGATAAAGCTCTAGGAAACGCTTGGACTTCGGCGTATCCAAGTCGCTGGGCATCGGCTCTTGAGTGAGCAAGGAGCCCTTGGCATATTCAAGGCCGGCAATCTTCACGAAGTCGCTGTTGATAGCCGCATTCCCACCGACGAAGGGACAGGTTACGCCGGCATCGCGCCCCTGACGCACCAAAAGCCCCGCCTCAGGATAATACCCGGTGAAATACCACACATCGGGCTTCGCTTCCCTGAGCTTCGTGATCGAGGGTGAGAAATCTTTCTCGCCCGGCGCTATAGCGTCGTAGTATACGAGCTCCGCCTTCCCTGCATCGACGTAAGCCTTTAAGGCGTTTTTTGCCTCCTCGGCTACGCCCTTCGCGAAGGTGGTATTGTCGTGCATGATCGCTATCCGCTTGGCCCCCATGACCTCAACGGCGTACTGGGCGAAGAACTGCCCCTGGGCATCGTCGCGGCCGCAGGTGCGGAAGAAATACTTGCGCTCTTTGGCCATGGTGAGTTTGACCGCCGTGCTTCCGTAGGCGATGTCCACCATCTTGTTCTGCTCGTAGATGTCGGCGGCTGGCTCGTTGACCGATGAGCCGTAGGTGCCTATGACTGCCGCCACCTTCTGAGACACGAGTCTTTGAGCCGCCAGCGCGCTATCCTTGGGGTTTGACGCATCATCAGCTACGACAAGCTCAATCTCTTTGCCGCCCAGGATGCCGCCCTCCTCAGCGATCATCTGAAGGGCTACCTCGACGGATTGCTTCGCCATTTGCCCTTCATAAGCCCACTGACCCGTGACCGGAGCCTGAAGGCCGATCTTCACCGCTTCCGCAGCGCCTGCTGCGCTCGACATCGCAAAAAAAACGAAAACCGCTAAAAATGCCACTGAAAACCTCTTCATCCTTCTCGTTCCTCCTTTCGCTTCATCGTAGCAATTTGCGGCGGGCAGCATGCACCGCCCCGCCGCCCACTATCGCCGACTACAACCCCGTGCTTCCGAAGCCGCCCTTTCCCCTCTCCGTGGATGAAAGCTCGTCTGCGACCTGCAACTCTGCCCGCGTCACGGGGGCAATGACCAACTGGGCGATCCTGTCGCCGACTTCGATATGAAAAGGGTCCTTGCCGTGATTTATGAGGATTACCCTCACCTCGCCCCTGTAGTCGGAATCCACGGTGCCGGGGGCGTTCAAAACTGTAACCCCCCACCTCAAAGCGAGCCCGCTGCGCGGGCGGACTTGCCCCTCATAACCCGGCGGAAGCTCAATGTATAAGCCGGTCCCCACGGAGACCCACTCTCCGGGATTTATCGTCACTTCTTCCGCCGCCGGCAGGTCCACGCCGGAAGCGCCGAGCGTCGCGTAAGAGGGAAGCTTGCACGACAGCGCTTCACGCTTCCGTGCTATTTTAACGATTATTGTCCCTTCTCCTGTATCCATGGGACCGGCGGTCTCCCTCCTCGCCGCGGCCGTGAGAAGGTCGAGGCGCTGGATGCGATGCGGCAAAGCTCTCTTCCCGCTCCTTCTCTACGGCCAACATGGCCTCGCACTCCTCGTCCAACTCGAGTTCATCGACCTTCTCCAAAAGGCGCTTGCGCGTGAGATTGATCCTGCCCAGATCGTCTATCTCTTTTACCATGACCAGCACTTTGTCGCCGATCTTTAAAAAGTCCTCAACCTTGGGCACTCGACGATCGCTGATCTCGCTGACGTGGAGGAGACCTTCTTTGCCCGGCAAGACTTCCACAAAGGCGCCGAAGTTCATTATGCGCGTCACAGTGCCCACATACACCTCGCCGGCGCGCACATCCTTCGTTATGCCGGAAATCTCTTTGATCGCAGCGTGAGCGGCGTCTTCCGAAGAGGCGGCCACGTAAACGCGACCGTCGTCCTCCACGTTGATCTTTACTCCTGTCCTCTGGACGATATCGCGTATCGTCTTGCCGCCCGGACCGATGATCTCCCTGATCTTTTCCTGGGGCACGGTCATGGTGAAGATGCGCGGAGCGTTGGAGGAAAGCGACTCGCGCGGAGACGGAATGGCGCTCTCCATGATATCGAGTATCGCCAGTCGCGCCTCTTTGGCCTGAGAGAGAGCTCGCTCGAGTATCCCTCTATCTATGCCGCCAGCTTTGTTGTCCATCTGCAGGGCGGTTATGCCGTCGCGGGTCCCCGCCACCTTGAAATCCATGTCACCATAGTGATCCTCCAACCCTTGAATGTCCGTGAGGATCTCTACCCTGTCCCCCTCTTTTATCAGGCCCATAGCGACACCGGCACATGCCTTTTTGAGCGGGACTCCGGCATCCATCAGACTCATGCTGGCTCCACAGACGCTGGCCATGGAGCTTGAACCGTTGGATTCCAGGATATCCGATACCACGCGCACTATATATGGGAAGTCGCCCTCTTCTGGGACGAGAGGCGCTATGGCTCTCTCCGCAAGCGCGCCATGGCCTATCTCTCTGCGCCCAGGGCCTCTCATGGGGCGGACCTCTCCGACCGAGAAGGGGGGGAAGTTGTAGTGAAGCATGAAATGCTTGGGCGGTTCGTCCAGCTTCAAGCTGTCGAGTATCTGCTCGTCCTCGCCTACCATGCCGAGGGTCGTAACCACGAGAGCTTGCGTTTGGCCGCGCGTGAAGAGCGCAGAACCGTGAGTGCGCGGCAAAACCCCAACCTCGCAGCTTATCGGACGAAGTTCACTCATGGCTCGTCCATCCGGACGCCTCTTTTCCTCAACGATCATGGCCCGCAGTTCCCTTTTCACGTGGCCTTCCACTGCCGAGGCCACATATGCCGCAGAATCGGGATAGGATTCCAGGAAGCGCTCTAAGGCTCGTTTGATGACGTCGCTTATGGCCGTGTTGCGCTCCTTCTTCTCGTTGATCCGAACGGCCTTACGTATGTCTTCAAGACATTCTTCGGCTATCCACTCGTCGATTTCGGGTACCGACGGAAGCGAAGGAATTTCGGCTTTTGGTTTGCCGAGGCGTTCGCGAATCCTCACCAGTTCAGTCGTTATCTTTCTTATTTCCGCCTGCGCCAGATCCAAGGCCTCTATCATCATATCTTCCGGGATTTCTTTAGCGCCGGCCTCCACCATCGTGATGCCGTCGGCATGGCCAGCCACGACTAGATCCAACTCGCTGTTGGCCATCTCTTCCTCCGTGGGGTTCACGACAAAATGCCCATCGATGCGACCGATGCGCACAGCCCCTACCGGCCCGTTCCACGGAACATCGGAAATGGTCAAAGCGGCAGATGCGCCGTTTATTGCGGGTATGCTGGGGGCATTCTGCTGGTCCACGGAGAGCACCATGGCCACCACATGGACATCGTTGCGCAAATCCTCAGGGAAAAGCGAGCGGATCGAGCGGTCGATGAGGCGGGCGTTGAGTATTGCACCCTCAGACGGGCGCCCCTCCCTCTTGATAAAACCGCCAGGTATTTTGCCGGCCGCATAAAAACGCTCTTCGTAATCAACCAATAAGGGGAAAAAGTCTAACCCCTCCCGCGGTTCCTCTGACATACAGGTCGTAACCAAAAGCACTGTATCGCCGCATGAAACCTTGACGGCTGCATTGGCCTGTTTGGCTAAGTGGCCATACTCAAAGATAATATCGCGATCACCCACGGCAATCCGAAAAACATCTGTCATTCTTCTATCTCTTCCTCCTCTTTCGCCTTCTTATGGTCCGTAAAAACACGTCGTAGGCCCCTCTTCGGAGCTTCGACGCCTCTCTTTCACACCCCTATACCATCGCGCCACACCGGGCACGACATTTTAACCAACCGCACAATCCTAACAGGAAAAACAGAGGCAAGAGCACCGCCCTCGCCTCCATCGCGCAGAAACTGCCCTGTATGGAAGATCCTCAATGCCTCAAACCGAGGCGCTGAATGAGATCTCTGTATCGACCGAAGTCCTTCTCTCTCAGATAGCTCAGCAACTTGCGCCGCTTGCCCACCATTTTGAGAAGTCCCCTTCGAGAGTGGTGATCTTTGCCGTGAACTTTCAAGTGTTCGGTTAGTTGATTTATGCGATACGTCAAGATCGCCACCTGCACCTCGGGAGACCCTGTATCCGCAGCATGGATACGGAACTCGTCAATGATGTGCCCTTTTGTTTCTTTGTCCACCCATCTCACCTCATAACCACGAAATCCCGTTGCCAAGGGAGGGCAAAGCCCGCTCCGAGCAAGGGTGCATTTATTCTAACACGTATGCCGCGCACATTACAACAACCCGCACCAAGTTGCTAACCCCTTCTATTATCCAAAGCTTATATTTAATTATTGCTGCTGATTGCGAAAGCTATTCCATTCTTATTACACCAATCTATCGCAATTTGTTTTATTGCCTCATCTCGATATTGATACCAATAATCCTCGATGCCGAATCTCCTGAAAGCGCCCTTATTTTTTATTGAATAATACAATTCCTTGCTTGTCCTCTGATCTGTTATGGACAAACAAAAAATTCCCATTATTTTATATTCATTTTTGTTTTTTATGGCTTTATTCTTAACGTATGAGTTCTTGGAGTTCCGGTGGCAGGGATTTTATGCTCACGATAAACCCGTTTACCATCACAAGATCTCGAAAGGGGTCATTTTGTATCATTTGAGATGTCGATAATTCCCTGTCCCAATGTTCCAACTTGAACATATCACGTATTAGCTTAGCCTTCTGTGAAGTGGTACTTTTGGATGTGCTGAAATAGTTGCATATATCGTCCCCGCTCACGTATGGCTCGAAATTTCTGTCAAAAAGGAAGTTGATGCTCCCTATAGCATAGACTAACGCAGCTGCCCAAATTTCAATCCTACCCGAAAGAAAGGGGACGTTTCGCTTTCGGGACATCTTTCGTATGAGTTTCTCGCACAATTGCTTGTACTCTTCGTCCAGATGCTCATCGCAAAATCGTGCAGTCATCTCTATAAGTTTTTGCATCTTTTCTTCTACGAGGGTTTTATCTTTCATGGATAAAAACCTCTCTTCATATGGATAACGAACTATTTGTCAATCTAACCGATGTACATTTTATTTCACTTCGACAACCGCCCCGCGGATGGATCCCGTTCCCCGGCTCTTCACTGACGAGCGCTGTCTTGTCAGCTGGTACACGAGATGGACTGTTCCACCCCGAAGTTTGTGAAGGGCACAAGCGTTTTAGGTGCTTTTTATCCTCTCTAACCGACTTGAGAATCTGCTTTTCTCAAAGCATCGATATTTTTCGGGGGACCCAATACTATTATCTCATCTCCAGGTTCCAATCGGAAATCCCCGGATGGATTATATTCCACGGTCCCAGACGGGCGCCGAACGGCAATTACCATTAAATTATATTCGCGCCTCAACGGAGATTCAGCCAAGGTCAAACCCACCAAGGGACTATCGTCTGCCAGTTTGAGAGAATCAAAACCCAAATCCAAGTCTTTGGACAGCTCTATCAGCTCTAAAAAATCTGCAACTGCCGGCGATGTCGCAGCGCGATACATCGCGATGGCACCAGTTCGAGCTGGATTGATCACCTTATCGGCGCCGGCCCGATACAATAGGCTTATACCCTGTCTTTCGTTGGCCCGAGCGACAATTCGCAGTTTCTTGTTCAGCGCTCGTGCCGTCAAAACCGCGTAAACACTTTGAGCATCCGAGGAGAGAGCTACGACCATCCCCTTAGCCCTATCTATGCCGGCCTCCGACAACGTATATTCCTGTGTAGCGTCTCCCACGATGGCAATACATCCTTTGTCTTTGGCTTCAGAGACCTTCTTTTCGTCGCTATCGATTGCGATGAAATCTATATGTTTATACAACATTTGCTCGGCCACCTGACTGCCAACTTTACCAAGGCCGCATATGATCCAATGATCATGCGCGTCGTGCATCCTGCGATCCCTCCTCATGGCAAGGGCCTCAGAAATCCTCTCGACGAAAAAATGCTGAGCCAGTTGCGTCAGCGCTATCCCTGCAATGCCAAATCCGCTCACCACGAACACTATCAAAAAGAGTTTTGCCTCAGGCGTCAGATCGGGCGGAGCTTCGTACCCTACCGTGGTGAGTGTGATCACTGTGTAAAATAGCGCATCATACCAAGATAAATCGGTAGTAACTCTAAGCCCGATGGCTCCTGTAAGCAACACGCCGCCCAACACCACCAACCATAAGGTGGCTGTCTTAAGTTTTGCCATTAACTCCCACTTCCCTCGTCGAGTCAACCCCTATCGAGGACAAAGGAATTATATCAAGGCGCGGCGTCGCAACTGGCCGCAAGCTGCCTCTATATCAGCGCCCAACCCTTTGCGCAGGGCCACTTCGTAACCCAATCCTTCGAGCCTCTTCTTGAACGCCTCCACCCTCCCGCGAGGGGGTCTCTTGAAAAGCCCATCGGTGGGGTTATAAGGTATCAGGTTGACATAAACATGGAGGCCTTTGAGATAGTTGGCAAGCTCGTCGGCCAGGCTCAACCCGTCATTGATGTCGCTTATGAGCATGTATTCTATGGAGATGCGCTCTCCGGTGATCTCCTGAAAACTCTTAAGGGCCTTATACAACGAGCCCAGAGGATTTGAGACGTTGACCGGCATAAGATGCGTTCGCAGGTCATCGTTTGGGGCATGAAGCGAAACGGCGAGGCGCACCTTCAAGCCGGAATGCGCCAGGGCCTTTATACCGGACACGATGCCTACGGTCGAGATGGCGATGTGGCGGATGCCGAGAGCGCGCATCTTGGGATGATTCAGGTTGCGGACGCTATCTAAAACCGCATCCAGATTCAGGAACGGTTCCCCCATGCCCATATACACTGCGTTTTCTATGGAGTCGCCGATATCAGCCTCCATGGCCAGGAATTGCCCGACAATTTCGCCGGAGGTGAGGTTTCGCACGAAGCCGCTCTTGCCGGTGGCACAGAAAGAGCACCCCAAAGGGCAACCCACCTGTGTCGAGAGGCACGCCGTGTCGCGCCCTTCGTAGCGCATTACCACAGACTCTACGCTTTCCCCGTCGCGTAACTTCCACAGATACTTTATGGCATCGCCACGGCTGGACTGCCTTCGCTCAATCAAAACCGGCAGAGAAAGATCGAGCGCTTCTTTTAAGCGCGAGCGCAGGGGCAAAGACAGATTGGTCATGCTGTCGAAGCTAAGAACCCGCTTTTTGTAAATCCAGTCGCAAACCTGGGAGGCCCTATATCTCGGCTCCCCCCATCCCTCGAACAGAGCCTCCCAGTCTTCGCACTTTAGATCGAGAGCTTCTTTTTTCTCCAAGCCCTTAACTCTAACCTCCGAATCAGCAACTTCCGAAGTCCAAAACGGCCGTATCGACCGCGAGCATGCTGCGCAGGAACTCCCTCTTCACGTCCAAGCGGACCACGTTATCGCGAAACCGCATGTCCTTTGGCACCCATACGGTAAAACCGTCCTCCGCGAGAGAGAGGAACTTTTCCCTATCGCTCGGAGAACCGCCCTTCACGAGGGCAGAAAGGAACGCGCTTCAGCCAAATCCTACCTTTCCCAAAGCTACGGTGACCTCGCTCGTTCCCATTCTGCGAAGTTTGCCTTTCGCTTCTTCTGTAATTTCAAGCCTTAGATCTGCCACGATATCCCCTCCCATTTGCTCTGATG